>QDKV01005185.1_pt1 | contig 32397 bp, 43 predicted proteins | sample 1861101 | NCBI WGS metagenome assembly QDKV01 (sample SAMN04275158, study PRJNA302643) | Fungus metagenome, whole genome shotgun sequencing project. | isolation source: fruitbody | host: Mallocybe terrigena | place: Sweden | collected 2013 | reverse complement strand
TCCTTCTGCTTCCTCTTTTCCTCCTCGATTACCTGTATCTTTGTTTGCTTGGCGAGCTCAACCTTGGCTTCTTCTTCACGCGCATCAAACTCCCATTCTTTTTGCATGAACTCCATAAAGTACAGGTATTGGAAAGTCTCATGAGACTCGTGAGTTCCGTGAGACCGCAGGTGTGACACCAATGCGATGAGACTTTCCATTTCTCCTCTCAGCATCGAAATACTATGAGTGATCAGTCGAACAAGAACCAGAACTCTGCGCCAAAAACAACCTCCGAGGGCACGCCGAGCGACGATTCCTCCCGTGACCTGTGGTGTCTCATTGAAGGCGACGCCCTCGTCCGAGTGACGGTAGCGGCAAACAAGCCTATCGCTGTCTTGAAGGAACTTGTTTACGCGAAAGGGAAAACTTCTGTCTTTGGCGGTATTGATGCTAAAGATCTGGTGCTCTTGAAAGTGAGTGACATCCTAGAGTCCGGCAGCAGCATTTATGTTCGCTTTGTTAGGTTGATATACCTTTCCCTGGGCTCAGTACCACAGATCTTCGGAAACTTCAAATCACCGGAAACGCAGTGCTTATCGACCAGGGCTGGGGTCACGTCTCTGATTTCTGGCCGGTTCAACCCGCTGATATGGTTCACATCTTTGTGAGGTCCCCAGCTTGTGAGTAATGCTTTGGTTTCTTTATACGACAAGTAGTGACAATGATACGTCCTCAGCCACAATCACCACGAGTCAGTCTAGCGAATCCAACCTCGCGCCTTACAGTAAGCAAGTCATTTCATCTCGCCTGTACCGTACTCATCATTGGCGGTACCATTTATTTATGCTCCCACTATCCTGCTCAGTCGTGCTCAAACGCCCACATCCTGACTCTCCTGATGACTTGGACGGCACCAAGCGCATGCGGGTTGATAACGACGCCTGGCTGCTGGAACTTCACTCAAAGATCTGGGACCGGAAAGATCTATGGCAAGAACTTTTCCACACCGTCGAGATCACAGCGGCCTATTACTATGAATTGCAAGAGCGCCTTGGCAAACTGTATCCGGATCGCCATACACGAGATTATCATGCTGGTTCTGAGGGAGTTCTATCCACCAAACTTGAGCTACTCCGAAACTTTAAACCTCCTTTGGTGGCCCCTGCCCCAGAACTTGCTGCTCACACTGATAACGAACAAGCTGAAAACAGTGAAGAGGAGGAGAATAACGACGACAACGAGGGGAATAACGACGACAACGAGGGGAATAACGACGACAACGAGGGGAATAACGACGACAACGAGGGGAATAACGACGACGATGATCCCTGTTCCCTTTTCCCGGTCACACTCAAGTATCTGGATCTATCGTATTTGGAACTTGAGAATACGACGTTGCGCATGCCACTAGCGTTTCTTATCCGCAACGAATACGAAATTCTCTCTGAATTGGTGGACAGACAGGGTTCTGCGATCATTAGCGGGCAACCTGGGACAGGTAGGATCCCTGTATTTCCTCTCATGCTGGATCTCACCCAAACACAAGGAAAGACTACTTATTTTTACCTTCGAATGGTTGTGGCCATGATCAATGGTTCCCCATTCTTATACCAAACCCTCGGAGGTACTGTATATCATGTTTCCGATACCATCACAACGATCACCTCCTGGCCGTCCGGGTCCGGGTCCGGGAAAATTGTCGCCTACGTTGACGCTGATGAGAAGAAGTTCGAACCTCAAAGTTTCATCCGTCATCGGTCGGTCAAGATTATTGCGGCCTCATCACCAAAGGGCACAGATCAACCCTGGATGAAACAAATGGGGAATGTCGGGTTTCCAATCACATTTGCGTCCGCAATGTGGACTGACAGTGAGCTCTTCGTAACCGGGTTCGTAATATCTCTGCGGGTCTGAGGACTACACTTATCTGCCTTTTTAGTATATTTCTCCATCCGCAAGATCTCACCTACACACGTCTGAAACAAGCCACTACTTATTTTGGATTCAGCCCCCGCTTGTGCTTTAACGCATCCGACTCAGTTTTTCAACTCCGTCAACTTCAGAGTCAAGTTGAAGCGGCGGTCGAAAAAGCTGCCTTGGAGAGAGACATTGGGTCCCTTATTGTTTCATTCAAAAATTCATCAATGCTCTCCCACACGATATTTGAGCTGTCCCCCCGAGATGGTGACCGCTTATTTGGTGATGTCCTGGTAGGAACAGTGTCCCCATGGGCTCTGGATCTCTTGTTGGGAGCGTACGAATTTCAGAAGGCAGATGCCGCTGCCGAATTCTATGATTCAATTGCTGATATGCCTAAGGCGGGGATCCTCCGGGGTCAGATTTTTGAGAGGCAAGTGTCGAGGTATTTCGATTCAAAGAGCCGCATACTTTTTCAATCCGCTCACTGGGGGACAACTCCATCATCAAACGGGTGTCTGGCATAAATGCAATTTATTTCCTTTAACTGAAGTCGGTTTGAGGCCTTTTTCTTATTCATTTTCGTTATATACATAAGCAATTATGGAACCTACAATCGGTAATTTACGAAGCATAGATATGAACCGAAAACTAACTATATATGTCCACACATGTGACCAAAAAATAGAAAAATCTCAAGAAACTAAAGCAAAGAGCACGAATAAAACGTGCACAGGTTATTATCATGACCATTTTGGTGGAGGAACTCGGATAGGGTATCTGCATATCAAAACAGATAACGTGAGTCCACGACTCGAAAAAGAAATAAACGAGAAACACACCCGACAGTGACACCACATCCTTGTTTCTTTTCCACTCTGATATCAAACAATAGTTCACCACTCTGTCTGTCCACCTCGGCCTGGCACCAATTCCGACGACCCATGATGAGCCTTTGCTTTGGTGATTGTCCGTCAGGTTCGGTGGTAAAAATGGGCATCTAAGACGTCGGGCAAAACGAATACATTCACAACAAATGCATCACGACGGGTAAAACAACACAAACCATGTTTTCGTCAGTATTGATATGGTGTAAAGTCTTATGCGTTTTGGTGGCAAGTGAAGCAGTCATCGTAACGACGGCATGAGGTCTACCACGAAATCAAATTGTCAGCAAGACTACACCAAAAGTATCTAAAGAATACAAACGCAGGTTTATTTACAATTGCACCTAAAACAATGATAAGTTAACTTAATTGGTTTTGACACCGACATTCGATGCTCACTAGAAACGACATTGATCATATACCTGTGGTCATTAATCGGCAACACATCGGGTTTCCCTTTGACCTTCAAGGTCTGGAAGTACCCTACTGACGCACAATGCACGTCACCTGAGATAAATGACACCCGCGCTCGCTTAACACGAGCGAAGTTCTGAAGTTGCTCCACCAACCAGTTACGTTCTTTCTATAGTTATGTTTGACAAACATATCCGCGTTGACCGACAAGAATTTTGGACTTACCTTATGATGCGTTGCAGTCCAGTGATCGTTCTACGCCAGCAGAAATAAAATACATCCGGCATAAACTTCAGATCAACACTCACCAAATCATCCAATAGCTCAGGGTCAGCATTGAACTTATTAACCAAACTACTGAACAAGCCACTTTTGCCAAGTGCCGCGAGGGTCTTGCTCTCAAGCGCCGTTTCGAGGAAGACCATGCGAGGGTATGCTATAGGAACACCAAGTTGAACTACAATGTGCTGAACACCTTTTGGAAGGCTGTTCAACCTATTGAAGACGCGATTATATTGGCCCAAACTGCAAATTTGTTCTTTCCGACGTTCCGCGCTGTACAAATTAACGAGGCGGAATTAACGAGGCGGAACTTTTGAACTAAGGAAATCCACAGCACTTACCGACAATCAAGTAGGAGTATATAAACTTCCGGGCCTAACCTCGTCAAGAATGAATGTGACGGAAAGCGCACATATGGGCCCGGTTCGCCAATAATTATCGATTGATACACATGTTTGTTAGGTTGTATGCCATCAATGTCCACTATGGTATATGTGAGTGACGGAGTGACCGATCGACGGAAAAGAGAACAATACCATTGATGAAGCATTGAAAGAGAAGGAAATAAAAATACCCTCTTGCACCAATGCTAAGTATCAAAAAATGATTATCTTTTCAGAAGAATATTAGATCTACACTTACTGCCGGAATACAGGTGACATTTGTAAGTCGTCTGGATCTGAAAGAGCAAAATCCGTGTGTATTCACTGTGGAATGATCAAACGCATGTACGCACAGCTGCCAAAGCCATCGATCTGGAATATACGATCGGAAACAAGCGTTCGAGTGGGAAACCTTTCATATCAAAAAGAGGTTACGCACAAGGTCTGCACAGCGGTCAACAAAAGGATGTGAAAAAAGGGGAAGACTGACCATGATCATCGCACATGTTGAGCATTGGTCTACGGCCGTGAACTTAGTTGCAGCGTTCAATGACTCAGTCGTGCCATTCACTCACATGGAGCAATTAGCCCTTGCAAATGCACCCATTCTGAATGATTGGCAATAAAAATTAAAGTAAAACCGGTCGATGGCATGTTCCATTTCTTCGGACAGCGGAAATTGTTTCTTCAGCTCTGGCTTCACTGTGGACATCCAATCTTGCAACTCGGGCTCTCGCATTATACTATCAGTGTCACATAACTTCATTGAAACGGGCAGGGGCTTTCAAGACTACTCACGAATCACAATAGAGCTGATCGCCTCCACCCACCATACAGTGAAATGGCTTCTCGGCATGCTTTGAAAGGAGGTCCATCCATAACGGGTCAAATCCTGATTTGAAACCTGGTCCACGAAATTCGTCTTGATTCACACCTGAAGAGAAGCCGTTACACTGAGGGATAACTGAGATTCTGGAACCTCTCTTTAATTTTGATTAAAAGTTGGTATACCGAATATGCAGCCCATCGCATATTCTGGTCCCTTCCTGGGACCCAGAATTCCAACTGCTGTCCGTTATTAATTGAATAGTGGACCACCATTTCATCTTTGCCAAGTGGCACGTGGATCAGAAAACGCCAAAAAGTAAACGTTCTAGCATACAAATCAGGAACCATACGACACTAAACTGTAAAAATTTACGCACCCTCCAGTCCCACAATAGACCCACAATTCCTGACCATAAGCGTTCTCACTAGATTTTGGCATAGTATACCCATTGTCTGCAGAGACATTTCCATTTCTCTGAGATGACTTGGCCGAGTTAAATGTGTAATTGGGAGCACTGAAAGCGGATACAGTCGGAGATGCGGGTACTGAGGTCGAATGAGGGTCAGCTGGATGCGGCCCGAGTTCGTATGACCCCTGGGAAAGACTGGGTTTCCAAGAAACACTGCTAGGTGTTCGTGAATGACCCTTGGGAACTCCCGAAGGACCCGGAGAATGACCCCATGAATATGTGAGTGTAGGGTGCGGATCATAGATAGAACTACTGTCAGCCGCTAGGAATTGGCGTCAGCGGATCTTCGTGAAGTAATAAAACGCCAAGCAATTGACAGGCACTGACTAACGATAAGGGCAGCACCGTGCCAAATGCCGTATTCATCAACGGTGTCATATCTGAAGGCAGTGAGAAGGGATCAGGAGTTAGGAGTATTAACGTACTTGAGTAAGGGCCCGCACATGAACTGGCACAAATGAAGACTGTAAGTAAGATGGGGTATGAGACATGAGACACTACGCGCACTTGCAGATGAGGTTCCATTCTTGCAGCACGAAAGATTTTGGACCTCTGAATAGCAGTCATATGTGATAACTGAGGAGTTGTAAGGTTTGTCTGAGATGACGGAAAACGAAAATGTTGAGGAACGGGCATCCCAGATCCACCTTTGGGGGGTACTGCTGGTCCACTAGTTGGAAAGGATATTGGCGGCTTCACAAAGCCGCCAATTTGACTCTCCACTAGAGGAGCGAGGTCTTCCACCTGAGACGGAAGGCGGGAATGATCTGCGACGGATTCTCGATATCTGCGAAGGTGCAGCTCATGTTCCTGTGCAAAATGCTAAGAAACTACTACTTTTACATAGAAGACAACAAACCTTCTGAGCACGCTTTTGAGCATGCCAGCCTGGATTGTCCATGATGGTAGGGCGCAAGAAACGAAGTCAACGGACGGAGAGCTCAACGCTCATCAGCGATTGGCGGGGCAGTGTCCGAGCTATTCGTGCCGAGGCCGGCAACCAAATTCGATCGGAGATGATTATAAACGCACATCCTTTTTCTGTGAAATACTTCCTTTCCGTATTTATACCCCTTGCTCACAATTTTCTGTCAACGGTTTTCCTCTCTCTCATGACCGAATACGATTTCTCCCCAGAGGCTGTTGACGCCTACGTCAAGAAGCAACAAAAGATTGGCAGATGGGTCAACGACACCAAACGTCATCCTCCTGCAAATCCATTCACCCCAGCGACTCCTGCTGTTCATGTTTCAGAAGTGAATAGAGAGGAAAGCCATGCTTCTGAGCGACGACACCGTCGGAGGGCATCCCACGATAAACATCGCGATATGGACATGGTCAGGGACATGTCGCCTGAGGGTGTAGACAACCCAAAGCATCGTGTTAAGCACAATCGTTCTGCGTCTTACTCAACCAACACACGACCCGAACCCCCCCGGTCACGAACCTTGCCTCAACCCCTGCAGCTGGGACCATATCAGAATAACTTTATGTCATCAGCTCATCTTCCTTCCCCTACGTCTGCGTACCCGCACTACCCCTATCCTCAGAAGCTGACATCGCCTAGGGACTCGAAGCATTCTTCTCGCACATCCTCCTCTACCTGGCTCCAACCCGCAGTGAACCCCTATTACCCGCAAACAACTCCTCATTCTGCTCCCGTCTATCCTCGTCAGCCAGTCCGCTCGCAAACTATACCGCAGAGTTATGGCTACCCAATGCAACACCATGTTGCTCACCCCAATAGATCGATGGGATATCTCCCGGTAGAACGCATTCTTCCTCCTTGTGCTAACTGCGCTGACCTTAATCTCTGTTCATTGATGCAGAATGCTCCACAGCTCCCTCACTCTTACTACCAGTCGAAGCGTCCGCCACTCCTCAAACGTTTATTCATGGGTTTGACGGGCAGCAGTAAGCATAAACCTCCACGCCGCAAACGAAGCATGAGCTTCTAAACTTCTTCCGACACCATTCCTTACCTTACCTTTCCAGTCGCTCACTAATCCGTCGATCGGGTCAACATTTTCAACTTCTTGCCCACCTTGTTTTTCGAGGGCGCCTTCCATCTATCCTTTTGATCCCGGGCTTGATGCCCGTTGAATACATTCATCGCTCCCGCGATAACCCACATACCCTACCCCACTCTTGTATTAATCGTTGATGTCACAGCTCTCTACACGTACTATTCAATGGTGCAACTGTTCAAAAGTAAAACTTGTATTGGCAGAACATGCGTCACTACACCACAGTGGTCTTTGCGTCAACCCTACCCCACAAAAGTTGCGTGCTGCTGCCCTGATTCTGTCGACTGTACATTTCCCCATTCCCGAATCTAATTTCACTTTGTCCGGCTCGAAGTGGCGTTTCTATTATATTCTATTGTTTCTAGGCTTTAATTGTAGACGGTCTCGAATGTAGCTTTACTTTTACCTTGCCCTTTTGAAGTCCGTTACGCTTATCCTTATTCGTCTTATTCCCTTCGTTCGGTATTTAGACTCGATCCTAATCAGAGTTGTCCATTGTGCTGTCTTCTGAGCCATACTCTCGTTTCATCACACGACACAATCATTCTTAGTATTCCCCGCTTAATACACGCGTTATCGATCAATCGCAATTGTCTTTCTTCATTTGAGCCTTGACCTTCCTGCCGCACCCGTCCGATCCTCGTGTTGTATCGTCAACAATTACCTATCACATCTATCCAAATGCCCGGTAACTTCTGTGGATTCTTGAACTGATTTCCTCAAACCACCTTCGACCCTGCAATGTAAGTGGGATAGGATTATCGCTCGGACCTACCAACAGCCACAAACTTCAAACACGCCGCGATGCTCCATGGCTCCTTCTCAGCTATGGTCATCTGCTCACCCAAATTCAGACATACTGTCAACGCCCATTGAATGGACGTCAGTCACGAGCATCTCCCTCGATTTTGAGATCTCGTCTGTTGCATATTGTTTATGCTTCATCAGCCACTGTGGACTATGGACCTAATAATATGTTGCATCCGTAGTTCACTACATTTCGGTTTCTTTCTTAGACAAGGGTAGGGTCCGTTTTCTTTGTCTATCACAATCAGACATCCCTATCCGAAGACGTCTAGGACCTTTGTTTTCGCAGTTTCGTAATCGACAAGACTCATTCTGATGTCAGTTGTGTTATCAAACGAAATCGGAACCATCTTTTTATGTGCTTGAAGGCGTGTTTTCAGCCCCACCTCGAAGTGGGAATACTTCGCTTATCTTATATATATCGCTGGGTATCGTGACTCGTGTACCCCCGAACTTAGTTCTGCATACAGGTTCTTCACAAACTTAATCCCCGTCCTTAATGTTTTAACAAATTATGAATTAGTAATTGATATTTCTCATGCAAAGGCAGGGCCTGCGTGAACAAAAAACTCCTTTAGCTTCGTTGGAATGTTTTGTATATGGAGTTGTAGAACGGGATCAATAGTACAACTGCGGAATGGGGGCTGTGTAAAGACTATGTCAAATGGAGAGGTCGAAATACAAAGCACTTAATTGTCAAGACCCGCCGGGGACGCAAAAATTGTAAATCATCTGACACATGTTAAACTATCACACCTTCATATCGGCTTAAAGTCGATTAAATTGCTATCAGATTGCCGGATATCCCATTCCGATACGAGTGACTTTCAGGCGCTCAGTGACCAAGGATGTTAACGCCAGCGCCTGTTCTTCGGCGCCTAAATGTGGCGGATTGTCGATCCGATCGTTCGATCATCCAATCACTGATGCATGATGGTTGATCTGCAAAGAATGTCCATCGTTATACCAACGGTTTCGGAGCGCGGGAAGCGGAGCTATTCGCCACAAAGGGAAAGTAGATATTTCGTGTTGACATTGTGGTCCGCCCCTGTCTCCGTTTGACCGCAACCCGATACAAGCGGCACTTAACCGGCACTTCAAGGCGCTAAGTAGAGGCAGACGACACTATTAATCCAATGGCAAACCATTTAATTAATAAAACGTACTGAGGGTATTTCCGATTCCCATTAAATGGTTGTCCAGCATTCTTGTCTGGTTGCAGACATCTACAATCTAACTACGGACGAAGAAACTCCCCACTCAGACTTACGCCAAACATGAACGTCTAAATAAGTCGCAAATTGGAAATCAAGTCGAACCTTCTCATCCTTTTTGGGACATTCTGGAATTGGTGCAGCAATTTATTTGTCATTGGGTAAAGAGATCAAAAGTGCAATTTTACGATAAGACCGCGGGAGAAGCTAGGGCATGCATTATTGCTGTGAGCTGATATTCATTTACTAGCATTGCAATGATTCCGATCAGAACAGTTCAATGTCATGAGTGATTAGACGCTAACCTAGTTTTTCACTCGATTGGAAATGTCAATAAAAGTTGATATTGAACTGTGTAGAAAAGATTCTTATCCAAATGCACAAAGACAGAGCATCATTCACTAGATTATGCATCATTAGAATTAGTGTATGCATACAATACCGACTTCAAGATCCGAATACTTGGCAATTAGAACGGACGTAGCAATTTCAAGTTACCTGTTTAAGGGCAACCTATTGCACACCGACATCATAGCCCCAGCCGCCACAAGATAAAGTATTTCAGAAACGGATAGTACTCTGTTCCTGTGTTACCGTAATTCAACCAGTTGACCATGGTCAAATGATAGACGAGATGATGTAAGGCCGGCCCAAAGCCCTAGTAGCCTTACACCACCATATAAACCCCGGGTAGCAGAAGTAACTCTTTTGTTATCGGACCGTAGCAGGCTTCCAGATGACTTCAGTTTTAAAGGTCGGATCTCTACTCGGAGTTACGTTGCTGTCATGCAACTCATAAAGATGCTAACCTTAACAAATGTGGTATGAATGTTCCATAGCACTGCTGACAGAACTGAAGGTTCTCATTGAATGATCAGTCCGGTGAATGCATGACTAGGGTGAGAACAGGTAAGTGCAATGCGACATACCTTCACCAGTAACACCATCATTTCGTTCGTGCTCCTTCTCCTACTAGTAAAACCCTATAGAAACAATATTTTTGTACCACAGTGACCACACTCCTTGACCACAATGTCTACGACGACGTGCTTCAAAAACTCCGACCAACCGATCCTATCCGATCACTTGAATCCGAACTCCACCTTTTGAAACCTTCCCTTTCATCTCTGCACTACATACCATGTCTTCACTAGACGCAGCTCGAGCAAAACTCTTCGAGGAGGCCAAGATCGACGTTCGATCAAAAATTCTGCATATCGATAACGAAGCGAGGATAAGAGAAGTGGCAAGGAGCTTTCAATGTTTGTCGTCTTCAATATACATTTAACCGAAAAGGTTTTGACATGGCACCATAGCAGATACGATTACAGGTCCTTGAGGTTATCTCAGACAATAGCATCTCTGTCTGAAGTACCTTTATCGCAGTTCCAACCAAGGAGATGCTCAGCTATGCAACGCTCGCCTCACTAGGGGACGACGTCTATCACGAACCATCCACACATGCCTTGGAGACACATGTTGCGCAGTTGACAGGGAAAGAAGCAGGATTATTTGTCGCGTCTGGGACCATGGCGAACCAGATTGCGATAAGGACTCATTTGAAGCAACCACCATATTCCATGCTCTGTGATGCCAGGTCGCATATATATTTGTATGTCTGCAATATTGACTATGTTCCCTTTGGTACTGAACACCTCTGAAGATACGAAACCGGAGGCGCGGCGTTTCATTCAGGCGCTTTTTCAATCGGGCTTCTTCCTAAGAATGGTGAGATTACAAGGGTGGTGTATACTGAATCATTATTTCACCTCTACAGGGCATCACCTCACACTTTCCGACATCCAGGATAATATAATTCAAGGCACAGACGTTCATTTGTATGATGCTCTCTGACTTTTTGAAACACATCACTGACCTTCAATCAGTGCCCCGACAGAACTCATCGCTCTCGAAAATACTCTCAACGGCACAATAATCCCACAGGACGACGTCCTTGCCATCTCTTCTTTTGCGCATAGTCAGGGCATCGACATGCATTTAGATGGTGCTCGAATATGGCATGTTGCAGCTGAAACGGGAACCCCTCTGAAGGAACTTTGTGACCCATTTGATTCAGTTAGTCTTTGTTTTAGTAAAGGGCTAGGTAATACGTTGCGTCTCCTCGTCCTTTATTTTACACACACACTAATCGGATATGAAGGCGCCCCGGTAGGGTCGTGCTTAGTCGGTTCGAAGGCGTTCATCGACAAGGCCAGGCGGTTCAGAAAGCTTTTTGGAGGGGGGATGAGGCAGACAGGATCCTTGGCTGCGTATTCTGCATACGCTCTAACTCATAACTTCCCTCTCTTGCCTGTAGTTCACGATCTGACCAAGAGACTAGAAAAGGGACTAGAAGAAATCGGGGTAGAGATTACCAGTAGGGCGGAGACGTGTATGGTCAGTACTTGATTGTGTCCTACTTACCCATTCTAAGTTCTTTTTATGGCTAGATATTCTATGACCCTTCACCCTTGGGGTTGGATTGTGACGAGATTGCGGATAGAGCAAATGACCTTCCCGATCCTATTATTCTACAGGGATCGAGGCTCGTAGTCCACATCCAGACGTCTGAAGACGCTGTTAACGATTTCCTCGCATTAGTAAGAACTCTTGCTGAGGAGAAGAAGAGCAGTGGAGGGGTGCTGCCAGAAAGGAAGACGGCTCAGGTCGATAAGAATCCGTATGCCAAGAAGTAGGTGATGAAGATCGGTGGCTGCATTATGATACTGGGTCCTCTACACGCCGACGACGTTTGTAAATACTTGGCAAACAGTCTTCAAAATATTCGTTTTGTACATGACCCTGAGAGTCACAAAATCTGCCAACTCTTCCCCGTCGAATGGTCCTCCCTTCGAATGACCTCCAGCTCAAGCGAACTGCCATTCTCGTCCCGAAAGTCAATAGCGATGATCCCTAAACGCAAGTGGTAATGAGAATTTGGCCAACGTGGCTGCCAGTGAATGGTATTCCAGACGAATTGCCTTGGAGCCGTCTTTGCGAACGACCTGGTACAGCAGTGCAGAATGAACAAGCTAAAATCGGGCAAAGAAAAAGTCTGTACCCTCATCAACACGCTCGTACCATCAAACGACCTAACCTCCGTTTGTAATTCATAAGAAGCGAAGGACGCTGTGAGTCGGGTCGCGATGCTAGATATTTTTGTGAGATAGTCAGTGAGCCCGGAAGGGGCAAAACGGAGATTTGAAGAAATATACTGAGCACCGCTTTACTGAGCAAAACTAAAAGGCTTTGTACTTGCATATCCACAATGAAACATGACAGGGGTAACAAGTCTCCCTTATCCGCCTAGAAATTTAAGCTATAAATACGAAGTAGAATCACAGCGAACGTCACATTTTGATAGCGTCTTTTGTCCCGCATTGTGACCAGAGGTGGTGCCGACAGAGAACGCTCGCGAGAAGCCTTGCCATTCTCCCGTTCCCAGAAAAGGAAATGAGCCAAGGGAGATAGCTCCAAATGCCTTGACTCACTTGGAAAGGATGAAAGCATAGTGCAGCCATGATGCCAGAAGATACGGATCCAATGCCAAGTTCTTCAGGTATATCTGGCATCTGACGTTGTAATTTCATTAAAAGGATTCAAAATGCTGCTCACCTCCGCTTGCGCGATAAATCTTGCGGGCATGTGATCTTCAACCAACAATACTGATAAAGTAATGCAGGTACGTTTTGAGAGGCTGGCTTAACAGCTGGACTGTTTGGAGCCAATTTGAAGCGGCCTGTTAAAATGGCAGCAAGCACGGGGTTATTGTTAATGGACAAGCCGACGCGCGAGTGCTGAAGAAATTGTGCATGAATGGCTAAAAGCCACTCCCTTGTTATCGGAGTTTGCTGCCGCACAACTGCCATACTAGCATCAGAAGCAGCAGCTGTATCAGAGGGGACAAGGGAAACATATTGAGGATCAGGAATGTTGCCGGCGTGAGCTACATTCATGCTTGAGAATAATTTTGATGTGGGTACCAGGTATCATCTTGCCCCCGCTGCAACAGGTGGCTTTTAATGCGGTTGGTTTAATATAGCTGCGATGGGTAGATATTCAGTTTGGTCATTCAAGTCTATGAATTGCATACCCTCTTCGGAAACCCCTCGTGACTTGGCAAAAAAATCGACCAAGTAGTCGTTTTGCGGCAATAAATAGCGATGGAATAGGCATGAGGGAAATCAGCTTTACAGAAAGGTAAAATGAAGTTTATCCGGTCAAAGCCTACCTCATCGAGAACAGAGAGAGCGAGAGGAAAGTCGTGTAAGATCGTAAGCGCTTGAAAAAAGAAAAAATATGATCGCAGTCGCGGGTATTTCTGAGGACAAAAGAAAGCTGTGTCGCCAAGTCTGAACTGGAGATTGTGCGATTCTGTCGAACATCTGTCCTGCTCAGGGAACCTGAGGAAAAGATTCATATATTTAGTTTGACAAAGGATCAAGCCTACAGCCTATCCACATCATTCACCCTGTCTGCATCAGCATCGGCGTCTACTTCAATTCCTTCCAAAGATCAGGTTTTGATAAAGGGCACTCATAACGCCGAGCGCAGGAAAGCGTAAGAATTCCGATATGCGAAATTCACTATCCCGTCTTGAATACGAGTAATTGCAGAGTCAAGTACGTCACATGTTACAAAAATAGTAGTCGAACCTTCTCGTCCTTTTTGAGACATTCGGGAATAGTGGGGGTGTCATAAGAACGCAGTTATAATGGCGGCAGAGGCTAGGCATATTATTATTGCTGTACCAGTTCCGGTCAAACTTGTCAAATTAAGCTGGTATTTGGAATGCACAATACACTTTCTTGTTCCTACTAACTGGCCATGCGAATAAATCCCATGCGGCTATGCATCATTCACTAGATTCCGCATCATTACTATCATCAGAGGTATACATCATTACATACTTGGCAATCAGAGTGAGCATAGCTTTTTACCCGTTTAACAAGTGGCGCCGCATTGGCAACCTTTGTACACCAACATCATAGCCCTAACTTCCTCCGCAGGATAAAGTCAAAATGTAGGTCAGATGGGGATGGTTCTCCGTTCGGACCGTTCCTGTGTTGCCAGACACAAACCCCAGACAAGATGACTTCAGATGACTTCAGTTTAAGGGGATCAGTGGAATGGATATGCAAAAGATCTATACAGGGAGATTAAGCTGCTGTCATAATTGCAACTAAAAAAAGGTGGCTTGTAATAATAATAACATCCGGTTTTTTCAGTATCATCGGTACAAAATCCAATGAATGCTCCACAGCTCTGTGGCGATACCATGTCTCGGGTCGTTTTAATATTTCTCGGAAAGGACTGAAGGATCGTTAATAAATTCAACGACTAAGGATCAACGACGATACGTACTCAAAGCAGTCAGTGAGGTCCAACCGGTGAATGCATGGCTATGGAGAGAATAAGTGAGCGTACGAAACGGAAATTGCTGCAATGCGACATGCCTTCTTCTCCCTTCGCCGGTAACAGCGTCATACTGTTCCCATACGTATCCCGTACGTTCGTACTCCTGCATGGTTTTAGTGAAACCCTGTAAAGCCTTCGTACCACACACCTTGACCACATTGTCCACGACGTTCTTCCGCAACTCTCTGTAAATTTGCTTCGCTTTGTCTTGATATGGCCCTTCATGAACCATGTACGTCTGGAAAATGGTTAGATGTGACATCATTAACGCGTTTCGGTGCGAACCTTGTAAAGGGCTCGGAGAGTGAGGTAGTTCATTTGGATCCAAATCGGTCCTTTCCAGTAGTTTTCGCCTTTACCAAAGTCTGGGTGAGACGCAGATAGACTCCGAATGCCATAAGAAGACCACAAGTGTTTTGGATCATAAAGAAGGTTCAGGATGTGTTCCAAGTGGGGTGATGTTGGCGGTAGAAGTTCTAGCATGAATGGGAACAGAGACAAGTATCCCTTGTGACAAACATGATATGATTCGTCTGAAGCTTGTCAATTATCTTGGACGTGAAGAACGTCAAAGTGACTTCACCTTCATCGTTAACATTCAAATCGCAAAACATTTTCTGCTCTTCATTCCAGTGCAAGTCTAGGAAGTTATTAGAACAAATTTGGTCAATCAAAGGCTACTAGGTGCTACTTCACCTTCAATGTTGCCCAGGACTGCCTTTTCAATCTCCAAGAAAGTAATTTCGTCATCCTTTTCACCTACAAAAGCGGCGATCTCACGCATAGTCCTTGTGAAGAAGGCAACCCAAGATAGGAGGTCGAGGTGCAGTTCGCCAGCGTGCGGGGGGCCCCTGGGAAAGTCATCCATTCCGCTGGTCAAAATATGCGTAGCCGTCCGACCACGCCAACGATAACCTTCCCTCTTTGAACGGGCCTTGCGCCCATACTGCTTGATCTGACCCCGCTGTGTGCGTCTGAACCAATCATAATGTCTCTTTAATGGCTTGTATATGCTTCGAAGGTAGGAAATCGCAAGGTCCGGATTATCAAGATATTTACTTTCAATAGAAGAGAGTTTCATCTTGGGAGCAGAGAAAGAAATTTGTTGATCCGAAGCCATTCCCGAGTTCAAACCAAGCTCCTCATCTGTTATCTCAGTAGACGCTTTCTTGACCCGCTCAATGAACGCCGTGACTGCCATTGTCAAAGTTGGTGGATTGGCATAGCTGGGTACTTGAATCCGGAATTCCTCAGGGACCTTGGAAGGCTATCAGGGTCTTGAAGGTTGTATCGAATGGTAACAATACCTTGCTGCGAGCTTCTTCACCTAGGATCTGCTCCCTTGCTACCCAGCCATCTTCATCGATAAGGTCAATCCAATCTTTGAGAATTTCCAGACTGGACGGGATGCATAAATATTGAAAAAAGGATGATATACAAGGATGATACCTAAAATCATTGTCCCACTGTCCAATATGCAAAAGATGAAATCCTTCATCCCTATTAACGCGTCAGAACGAAAGTGACTATGGATGGACGTTACCGACCAGTAGAAACCACGAGGAAAGAAGCTTCTACTCGGAGTCGCTGTCAACAAAGCCTTTGGCTCGGCCAACTTTGCTCCTTTAGGACTTCCATCGCCATCAGCAAAGTCTTCATCTTCATCCCATTCATAAGAGAATTTGCGATCCACGATCGAAGTACCATAGAAATAGCCAACTCCGGCTACGAGGCTAGATGTGACAGCCTTGGAAAATGCTTCAAGGGAATCCCTTTTCTCCGCTGGATAGTCAAGTGGATAAGGTAGGACCTCGTGGAAACGTTTTCCGTACGATTCAACCAATGCAGGAATACCCTGGTCCAGCGTAGAGGCTGTGCGTCAATCATGAGGGCAGTCACGCGAAAAGAATTAATCAAAATATCCTCACATGTCAATTTCTGCTTTACACTCCCGCTATCGTACAAGAGATCAAATTGGAAAGGGCCGTCGAAGACTTTCTGAAATGCGAAGAGGTTGCTGCCAGTGTAGATGTCATTCGGTAGTTGGAATACGAATGACGGGTGGGGTAAACCGGTTGCTGAATTTTGATACGGGGCAACTAGTCCGCGGGCTCTGTCAATCAGTGCATTGAGGATGTGACCTAAACAAAATGAAGACGGATCTTCTTAATCAATGAGTAAAGTTGACTTACTTTGAGCTTCCCACATGTTGCCATCATTCACAAGGCGACCCAAGAACTGAGTTTTTCCTGTTCGAGCTTTAAAAGCCTCAACACCCGGGCCCCCAGTAACGGCATGATTGCTGGGACCTTCCCTAGTAATTTAGTCACCAATATACGAAAATAATTATTTACTCACCATCAATAATACGTATGGTGAAGTCGTCTAGATCTGGCGAGGATCCGGACAGCTTAACTTCATCATCAATACCCTGGTTCAGTTTAGAGAACTTGTCTAACAAAGTACGGCGAAGTCACAAACGTTTTCCTCTTCGACTGTGGTCATATCGAGACCTCCAAGACCTTCCAAGCCAAGATAGAGGATGGTTGATATGTGTGACACCTTTCCTGTCCGGAGGCATTCAAAACAATAACATAAGGCATAAATGACAAATTATTACCTTTGTCAATAGGCTCGCCTTTGAAACGTACGGCCCAGCTACCACCATGGTCTCCACCAGCAACCTTCAAAAACTCGGTAGTGATCTTCACATTGTTGAGACTATCTTTGATGACCTGAACACCACCTTGTCGGGCGTCATACTCGGTCCACGTATAACTATCTAAGTTGTCTGCTTGATCACACGAATGGCGAACTTCTAAAACCGACAAGCACAATTAATTTGAAAAGGAAATGAAAATATTTATCGAAAACACACTAGCCGCAGACTGGTAGTCCTGGGTTCCAAACCACATAAATCCAGTCATGAGGGATTTTGGTATCCGCGGTCTCAACCCAAAGTAGAGATTTGGCCTATAAGCCCCCCATAACGTTTCATTCGTAGTTTGGGAGAGAACTGCTGGTGCTAAGGGCAAAAGCACGAATAAAGAGAGCCGCATTTGTGCACACTCGATTGTTGTCACAGGCAAAATGATATTTGAAAATCGATCACGTGGCTTTGTTACCGCATTGGCCGCCACTGATTGTGAATTATCGCCATTGGCCAGTGATAATACAGCAGTTCCGAATTCCACATACCAACATTGTCGAACACCGGGGCAATGCACCGCCTTGGACCGCTTGGCAAGGACCAGTGAGACTTTTGCTGTGCGGTCCACATCTTTATAAATTGACGGTTTGATTGGTATTCCGCAACCGAATCTTCTTCGACCACGCCAGCTCTCTTTACAATGACTTCTCACTATGGTGATGTTAGCACAGTTATAGAAGAACCCATCTTCAATCGTGATGAGGAATCATCTATCAAGGATCCTTCCAAGTCCGTTGTCTTTAAAAGAGCAGGAATCCCGAAAGACAGCGCCTTCACAACCACCGACTATACCTTACAGGAGAGACCATTCTTTGTGCCAATTGGGACGGGGGGTATCTTAGTTGCTCTTCAAAAGCTCGATGGACAGCTCCTGAACGTGAGTAGAATCGACGCCTTGCGGTGTGCATGGAAGATGTGCTCATAATTTGTAAACGACACAGGCGGGAAGATCTCGACTTCTATCCAGGAAAAGGCCAACCGATTGGACGGGAAGGGAGGTTATTCCCGGTCAATTGGGTCTCATTAATCATGGGTAAGCTCTGTTGGCCTTCGCCAGTCGGTATACTGGTTTACTCATGAATATTTGCAGTGGATCACCCAAGATTTTGACAAAACCAGGCCGTTACCCTAGGTTTCCACTACGAAACTGGTGGGCTCGTGAATGGGCTGGTTCCAAAGGATGTCTGTGTTTTTCTTCGTTATCAAATTGGGATACTTAACCAAAAAACGTCTTGCAGTGTCGGACACTGTCATTGAATTCAATGGCCTAACAATAGTGCAAGTATCTCAAAATCAGGCAGCCGTCGTTTCTGATCCTCAGAACCAAGTCTTTGTGATCAAAAATTCTGGGTTCGTTGCGTATGCGGTGGAAGGGACTTATAACGTCCTTTCTATCGTCGACCAAACACATTTACCCAGCATTGTGAAGGACAAAGTCACTAATATTGTTTTGGGTTCTACCCATGAAGTCAAGATGAAGAGCAAAGTTGGAAACCAACAAGAGAAGGAATATGTTGTCGCTACCTTGTAATAGTCTGACTCTTTGTGTTTGGTGGCTAATTTGCTGACTACCAACTCTGCAGCTTAAATATTCCCGCCAACAACTGTGCCATCCTCCAGCGTGGAGACGATTTAAGCCTTCTTGGCGCAGGCCAGTCTGTCATAACAAACCCGAGCGTGACTCTTCGTGGTTTGTATACACTTGGCGAAAACCAACTGGAGATGCCAACGAAAGACATGTAAGCTTTTATTTTCCTGAATTGCTGCTGTGATGACGACTTCATTTCATAGCTTTACTCGCGATCAAGTCCCGGTCAGCTTGACAATCTATCTCAAGTGGCAACTAACGGAGCCCCTCAAACTCGCCACACATGGCTACAACACCCCATATGATGCTCTACGAGACAAGACGCAGTCAATATTGACACAGATTGTCGCGCATTTAGACTATTCTTCAATGGTCAAGCAGCGTTCGTTCGGGCCCGATAACATGGAAGATAGTAATGATCCATCTTCGGCCTTCCTGGATGCATTGAGGACACGTGCAATGGACGACATGCACGAGGCTGCTCTTGAATATGGTATTGTCCTCAAGGATCTTGGTATGCCCCCTATTTTCTTATCTTTAAAAAGAATCGTTTATTGATTTCACCCCAGCCGTCATTGATCGCCAATTTAAGGGCGAGATTGCTGCCACAATGGATAAACTAACGAGTAAGTCCCGTCCCTTCCAGCTTTTCACGGGCTCGATCTAACTCCTTCTCAGCCCGTGCTTTGCAAGCGCAAGTCGAAGCTGCCAATGTCGACAGGGAGAACAGCAATAAAGTTAAACAAGAGGAAGGTGCACTTTCCGTGACAAAGATAAAGGCCAAAGCTGCAAACACGCAAGCTGACGCAGATGCATACCGAGTCATTGCCGGTGCCAAGGCACATGCGCAAAGGCTTCGTATTGAAGCGGAAGCACAGGCTGAAGCTACTCGCATGGCTGCCGAGGCTGAAGCCGAAGCAATCCGCATTAAAGCTAAGGCTGATTCTGAGATCATTGACCAATTCGCTCGCGAGATGGAGCTTCGTCGTGTAGAGGTCTCTAGAGTTTTGGCCTATGGTGATAAGACCATTTTTGTTCCTTCGGAAGGACCGGGTAACCAGTTGGGAAATGCGATGGCACTCGGAATGGCTGCCACAATGGGAGCCTCACATGCCGTCAAGAAATGAAATGAGGGTCTTTAGTCTTTGTGTTTGATTTTTATTATGAGGGTTTTTGTGAATTTTGTCAGTCTACCCCGCTTTTTCTATTGTCCATTTTAGGTTTGAGCGTCTCCTTACTAGTATCCACCAAATAACCATATCTATTTCTTGTGTATATACCCCGATTTATATATTTCTTGTCAGAGAACAAATTAAGGTGTCAGAAATCTAACACTACCCTAATATGAGATTTACCCACAATGGGCGAACCTTACCAAAAATATCAATTTCTGATGCAGTCACTGGTTGTCATTGTTGACAGTTGTTATTTGAGTCACTTGCAGGACTGTGCGTGTTCGATTAGTACTTGACCTTAACCACCAGCGTCCAACTCTTACAACTCATATCGCGTCACTACACACCTTCTTTCACATCTACTATGAGGTCGAAATTCAAGGATGAACATCCATTCGGTGAGTAAGCCTCCTTAAGGTAAATATGTTCGCCGCTCACTCAAACTCGATGAACAGAGAAACGCAAAGCAGAAGCTGAGCGTATCCGGCAGAAGTATCCAGATCGCATTCCTGTACGTTAACGCGCTTGTGGAGAAAGTCTTGCACTGATTGTTGTCTCGTTATGTCGGGTCAATGAATAGGTAATCTGCGAGAAGGTAGAGCGCTCTGATATCCCAACAATCGACAAGAAGAAATATCTGGTTCCATCTGTGCGTGTTTATGTGGTTTACTGTCGATTTATGATGTGTCTCAATGCGTGCCTGTAGGATCTGACTGTTGGTCAATTCGTCTACGTTATTCGGAAGAGGATCAAGTTGGCGCCCGAAAAGGCTATTTTCATTTTCGTCGATGAGGTGCTTCCTCCAACAGCTGCTCTAATGAGTGCTATCTACGACGAACACAAGTATGTGCCACATCTTTGATTTGGTGTCATTGCTTACACTCTTCGTTTGCTTAGAGATGAGGACAACTTCCTCTATGTGACTTACTCTGGCGAGAACACATTCGGCAGCAAGGAGTGGATCGAACTACCGCTAGATGCATGAACGGGCGTATTATTTATTTTGTTTTGTAGGACGATGACCGGCATTATCGGTGCATTCAGGACGAAATTAGGGGGCAGGATTTGTGCGTAAATCCCCATCCGTTTTATCAGGATCTTGTTCAAATAGATGTCCCGCCATTATCGAACCCTGTTTCTTGTTCCCCTCTTTGAATTAAGTCTTCTTCAACAATCGGTTTAGTTGGTGGAATGATTTGTATTTACGACGCTGTTCAGAAGATCGAGCATACTTCTTAACATGAAATATAATTTTTCAAAGCACCTCGCACGGTATCATTCAGGATTTAGGTACTCCATGAAGTCGACTCGGAATCGACTCGATCCTTACCAACGTGCACAGTTCTACCAATAGAATGTACCTTCGACCCACGGGATGAACAATGTACTTACTCGTATGAATTGGCTAAGACTCAGTGGCATTTACAGCAAGCATGATATTCTGTCAAAAGGTCTGCAATCAATATATATAGCACTGCAATATCTTATAACTGTAAGCCAATCAGGGTATCTTTTGACTCAAGGTCTGTTCCAGCGCATCCCAATCGAAGTTGTCCAAGAACTCTTGTTCCCAGAGCTGATCAAATTCGTCGCCATCTTCATAGCTTGTGGTTTTTGATGCACCAGAATTCGTCTTAACCTCTGGAAGAGCAAGGCATTCCACATTGTCGCCACTGACACATGGATCAGGCTGTTTATCGATCCTTTTGTTTTTGACAACTGGGTGCTGGGACGCAACATCCGTTTGTATGATAGATATACCCGATTCTGTCACAATATAATCCAATGAGGTTGGAGATGATACGTTGCTGAATAGGATGCTAAGTCGACGGATCAACGTCGGTTCTATTGCTTGTTCTTCTTTGGCAGCTTGCAATGGGGCAGCTTCTGGGCCGTCATAATGTCGGCGCTTTGCATCTTCGTCGACTTTGAGATATTTTCGTCGACCAGTTCGACTGAGCATAATGCGGGTGTTGACTTGATTCGCCCAAGTGAGACCTAAAGTTGCCTCTTTGGATCCCTCGCCGAAAAATTCCGCCGTGTTGAACCACCTGGACTGTTGATCATACAACATGTCTCCTTGATATTCGGTTGTGAGGGAATACCGGTTGAAGACGTCGATAACCTCGTTGAGAACTAAAATGGCTAGACGGTGCTTGCTGGCTAAGTCATGGAGGCTGGCTGAAATGTTGGCAATGTCTTTGGACCGCTCGACGAGTGTGGACGTGGTGGTCTTGCCGCTGGAATGGAACAGCTCTCCTAGAGCGTCGATGACAAGCAATTTGACGGGCTTCATTGTGGAAGCTCGCTTTTCAATGAAACTCGGCAGCGTGTCTGTCAGGACGCGTTGCAGCACGGTGACAGTGGGGGTTGAAATAGTGTTCACGTCCTCGAGGCCACAACCCACGGATGAAAGTCGGTTGGCTTCGGCTATTTGCAGCAAACGTATAGTGGGTAATGTAGAGGACGTTGTCAGATAACATGTAGCACCTGATAAACCTCCAGAAATAGAAGGTGCTTGAACGTATAAGGAGAGTTGAAGGGCGAGCTGCGTCTTTCCTGCAGCACTGAAAGAAGTGTAAAAAGACAATACAAACTGAGTTCAAAAAAATACCTTTCTCCTACTACTTCCCATATCATGCCAGTCCTGATACCACCTCCGATCGCTTTGTCAAGAATCTGGTCTCCAGTTGTGAAGATCTCGTCCGCAGGAAAAGTGTCCAAGCGATCCAAGTCGATAAGAGGAACAGCATCGAGTAGTTTCTCGAGCGTTTTCTTGACTTCTACAGGGGATAATTTGCATCTTTTTGCAATGTCTTGGGGGGACGCCAGCAGCAAATCGGTGATTGTATGGAAATTGCCTTGGATTGGACAAGTCAAGAATTGAGCACAAGATAATGTTTCTGTGAAATACCTTTTCTGAAGGCAGCTACCTCTTTGCTTGTAGAATCATAATTACCTATACAATCATTCAAGTTCATCGAACTAACATCAGGCAAGTTGCAGTGGGAGTATCTTCCCAAATAAGGAATACAGTCTTTCAAATTCATCACCTTGCTAATGTGGGTCTCTTCTTGCTTTTAACGATATTTTAAATAATTGCTGGCAGCTGACACGGCCAATAATGGAATCTCCAAACAACAGGGCAAATTTGGCCTCCTTGCCTAACTCTCGAAAACGTCGACTAGAGGATGAACCTTTGGGTGATGCTCCTGATAAAGGAACGGGAAAGGAAAAGGCAACGCTGGTTGAATCTGAATCTGAAGTTGGAGGGAGCAACGCGCTGAATAAAGAGCGCATTCAGTCCGAGAATTCTGGACACAGTGATGCAAAAAGTCGATCAGCACCGTTATCCGGAACTGTTGAAAGCCATGCGAAGCGAACTGGTCCTGGCGATGGTGTACAGTCAGATTGCCCAGACACAGCAACACCCGTCGTAAGGGACGAAGACACGAGTCGGCCTAGGAAGAAAGGACGCATGGAGGTCGGCGACGTGCAGACTGAATCCCTAATTTCTAAGCCTTCACTACTATTTCGACTGCCTCTTGAGCTCCTGGCGGAAATCCTTGTTATTACGGGTTCACCCCAGCATGTCCTCGCTGTCGCACGCACCTGCAAATCGTTCTGCCATACACTTCTTGGAGAGGATGCGCAATTCATATGGCGTGCTGCAAGGCGGGGATCGGGCTGTTCTTTCAATCCCTGTGTGGTGTTCATTGAACAAATTTTGAGCTTCAAGTTGGACCATGGCCTCAGCGACTTGGATTCATTTACAGATACAACGCAATTTATTTTTCTGCCTGATCCCCCCAGGAACTTCAGTGAAGCCGCGTATGCGGCCTTTCTGTACGATTCTGGACCATGCGAAGTGCGATAGTATTTTCATCAGTGGTTTAAGCAAATTAACTGACCTCTTTACAAGAACTGTGGAAAGGAGACATCGGTTCCTTATGTGTCGTTCGCCTTGCGTTTCAAGGTTTGTAACAACGTGAGTTTTTATAACATTTACTGTTTTAAATTGGACTTAATTGTATCTTAGCCGGGATGCAAACGCCTCCCTGCGTAAGTTGGTTGTTTTCTGAAAATTTTATGGATTGCGTTTATGGATTGCGTTACCATCGAACAGAGACATCAAGCAACTCTTTCCTGGTTATCGTCAGTTGAAATCGATCTCGCCTACAAATGAGTGTTCTCACATTTTCTGTGAGACGATTCAGTTGACAAAATGCCTGACTTGGCAGTTCTAACTTACATTTGCAGCGGCGACATTAGAAGGCTCTTTTTGTAAGTCCCTACCCCTTAGCTTTGGCCATCTAGTGGAATTGTCGCATAGGGCCAGATCACAGAAATGAGTTCGGTCGTTTCAATGACGGGGACGAAGTCATCCGGCTATGCGAGGAGATGCAGGATGTGAAGTTCAAGCAGGTACCAATCCTTTTCAATTATTCAGATATCAACTCACCGTTTCTTTCGTTGCAGAAGTTTGAATTTCTCACAGAGCGTAATAACACATGGATGCGGGTTAGTTCTTCTGAAGCCCGTCATAAATGTTTCTAACGTGGCTTAGTTTTGTGTTGAACTGGCGAAATGGATGGGAGATTTCAATCGGCAGCGCCGAGCGGTTCATGGCTTGAACGAACATATGTTTGTCTCTCAGTTCCGTACATTTTTCGTCTCAACTCTTTCTTTCACGTCACAGTGCGAAAAAAATTTCAGATCAATTGGGATGGGAATATGGAACTTTGAAGGCACGCACTGTTTTCGGCTCGTACATTTGGCAAAAAACCAGGCTGTTGGAAACCATAAAGGAATCGGGTACGTGCCTATTTCGACCCGGTGATCTGCTCAGTTCCCCATTTTTGGTGGTGACTGATCCTTGGGCAGATGTCTTGCTTATGCACGACCAAATCGAATCCCAGCTTCTCCGAAGCGAAGAAAAGAAAAAACGACGAAAAATGGAGATCTCACTCATGAAAAACCGCGAGGATGTCGAGGAATTCTACAGCCATCTGCGTTCCAAAAAAGCCTATAAATACCTTCCGTCCCTACCTACATTTCGTCAATTGCCTATCATCAAGTTGATGCAGTCTGGAGAAGATGTCGGACATGCGAGAGGGATTCGCCATACGCTTCAAGACAACTCAGTCATGCGGAAATTGCTTGATCAAGAAGTAACTCAATGGGTGGAAGGGGCTAAACAAGACCTTGCCGTTGTGCTTGGTTTTCCCAGGCTTTGGAAAACTGCCAATTCACGCCTTTTGCACCCTGTGGAAAGACTCACTGCGCGATTCTTGTGTACGAAATGCGGACACCTTGAAAACAAATATGGAATGGATGGTTGCTTAGACTTCGCTGGTGCTTGCCTTCATGTCTGCGTCGGCAAAAACGGGAAGAATGACAGGTCTCGAAAAAGCAAGAAAGCCGCATGGAACCCAACGAATTTTGTTAAAGATGAGAAGGTTTATTCTCTTTCGGTCACTTGTTTAGCACGACACTAATTATCCAACTCCAGGCCATCAATGTTCTCAAACAAGTGATCCAGGCATCTGGATATCAGGAGGATCTTGATAAGTTTATGTCGATCCAAGTCGGCATTGCTACTATTTGCAACTCTTGCGATCCACCTATGGTCGTCGATTCCCGAAGTATAGTAAGCGGGTGGTTATTGTGACAGATTTGTCGACTAAAATGTAGATGGCAGATTGGGCATTCCCATCGACACGAAAACATGCAGGTGACATTGACAGATCCCCATGATAAGATAGCTTCTTATCTTGGCGAATTTCCATATGAACATGGCCTAGTGGAGAAGTTCTTGCAGCGAGGTGGTCGTTCACTCCAAACCGAGATCGATAAGAAAAATTTTGGGTGTAGACATTGCTTGAGATTGAAGCAGAATCAACTAGCTACTTCCATGGACCCAGGCAGTGCTCCTGGGGAAGCCTCGAATCAAGTGATACAAGACTCACAGAGCAATAGAAGAGCAGAGCACTTCCTTTCAGCCATGGTAAGTCGAGTGCAAGTCCTCTTCGAAGGTCCGCGAGAAAAACCTCCACCACTGTTCAACTTCAATGGATTAAGGTCGCACTTGAAAGCAAAGTGAATATTCTGACTGTGACCCGTTTATTCTGGTACTCATCCCCTTCACAGGCACGGAATTCAGGATATTCGTGACGAAGATATTTTATGTTATGACGAAGTCGCTATATTATAGCCTATATAACCTCAATCCTTCTGCTTCCGTAATTGTCCCTATAGGCGGACTCCAATCTTGATCCAAGAAAAATGTCTTAAGATCTCCGTAAAAATCCACCAATTCCGCCAACAACATCGTTAACGGTGTCAGTTAGCTGTCTTTGACTTTGCGAGTGCTTAACGAAAAACAACCGAACACTAGTGGCGTTCCATATTCCTAGGGGCGTCATACCACGGACATAAATCTCGCCCCAAATTAAGGAAGTCAACCACACCAACGAAGCGTCAGACCACTAAAAGAAGGGTCAGAGACTACCATTTAAAGTTTTGCGACTACATACCACAAAGCGCCGAGCTGCGATTGATGGTTTGGAAGGAAGAACATGGTCTAGATTTATTCTGGAGAGGAAGCTGATGACTTCGGCTGATGGAACAGTTGAATGTTTTTGCATCTCTTCAACTCTCTGAACAACCTCTGAGATGAATATCATGACGGGGTCTAATGGAAGTCTAGTGCAACGATAAGTGTTCGTAGACCACACGGATGAGAAAAAGCATACCCCTGTTGCCAGGACGTAACCCATTCCTGCGTAGGAATGAAGCCATTTCGCCCGATGCTCAAAGGTACACGGTCAAGAGAATTCATGGTGTCTACAGATAAGGAAGACCTTTCACGCATCTTGCCCCGCACTTTCTCTGAGATAGCAGGGGTGTCATAGGGATTATCAGAGCTTGGTGACACAGCCGAGGTGGTTAACACCTCTTCCGAGGTGCGAGCACTTAAACTAACTTCGAAATCGGGTTGCTGTGTTGCGCCCTCATTCTGCAATAACATCGCCTTTTCAGCACCTGCATCTGCCAGTTCCACGTCATCGACAATGGCTTTCGTTTTCGCCTTGGGGTCCATCAAATTCTTCTCCCTTTCTTCTTTCGCCAACTGAATCCGCCTAACTTCACGAAGACCCCTTGCAAGATTAAATGTTCCTAGATCCTCGAAAATTTTGCGCGATTGCAGTATACCATATGTGATATTCGGATTTTCAGCCGGATGGTAACGTATTACGGCGCTGAACACTTCCAACCTAATCAATCGTTTGAGTTGGTAAGAGACTTAGTCAAACAGAAGGTTGTTTACATGAAGAAAAGGAGCCTCGGGTGCCCTTCGTCTGACAATAGGAACATTGGATTGGAGAAGGAAGTAAAGAGCTGTATCAGCCGCGTGGAGGCTGAAACACTGACGTTCTTGAAGTATGGAGCTGCATTAGACAAGGCGATAATCAAGGCCGGGTAAAGAGATGAGAGGGACCCAGAAGTTGTTGCGACAATCGCATATACCGCCTTGTAAAACATATAATGAGTCCATAACGGCACTCAGCTTTGTCACTCACGTGGATGACGAAGTCTGCAGCCGTGTCAACTGGCCCCCATTTGGTGGGCAATTGTATTCTGAGCGGAGAATCCATCTTTGCACCAAACGCTGGCTCCGAAGATAATGTCTGGAATATGTATGATATCGCCCGGCACACGCCATGTTGTTCTGTGTCAGAAGGTCAGTAGGAAAACCTTTCCTTCCGACTATAGTCCTTACGCGGCTTGTCCTTAATTTCCACGGCATAAAAGAGAAGCTGTGATATGAAGTCCATGGCTTTATTGGACTCGAGAACAAAAACCCGAAATTTCTAGCAAAATGTAGATTTAATCGGAGGAACAGTAGGAAGCCATTCAATGATTGTCCTACTTTGTTTAACTCAACAAGCTTCCAGAAGAGAATCACTAACAGAGGGAGTAAAATTTTGCAAAGTTTGAAATATGCGTGACTCACCGGTCTCAGTTATATACGGCAAAGACTTCTTCGCCCCTGGTAATGGATTCCTAGTTGCAGATGTCTGTTGCTCCATGATTCCCAATACGCCTTCGAATAAGTATTCGAAATCTTGTGAGCGATGCTTGGAATAAATTTAGCTAGACATCTTCTATTCGGCTAGAAAAAAGTTTACTAATTTCATGATGAAATATCTGAAAGCGTTCGTCTTCGCCGACGGAACCGGTTGTCCATCAGTCACAGGGTCTCTTGCGGTTCCGCTCTGGAAATCCAGCAGTACACAAAGGACTTGCAAACAAGTAGTTATGAGTGTGACTCGTGGATCTTCTCCTTTGAATACCAGATGATTGTACGGCAGTTTTCCAGCAATGGTCGCGATTGTCATGTTGTCCGTTGTACTGGAATTCATTGCAGTGTTCAACAGGGAGCAAAGAATAGTCAGAACATCGCGACGCGGTAGTTTTTGAACGAGATAGAGAGAATAAAGTGACGGTTTCGTGAAGAGCGATGAAGCAGAAACGTATATTTGTCTCGACAGAAGCACCGATATTAGTCGCAGGACTTCTGTTTTGTTGCTATCATAATTCGTCGTATGATTGCCCAGGGATGAAGTCGACCCAATACCCTTCTCCCTAAATTACAATTCAGTTCGTGAAACCAGGCAGAGTTAATCGGCACACACCAGATTATGTAGTTGATTTTGTGATGGTCCACCTGCAAGGTTTTGGGCAGAGTAAAACCACAGCAGAACAAGAGGTCTGCAATAGCATTGAAGAGCCTTTCTACAAGAGAAGGAAGTTGCTTTTTCGCCGTTTTCTCCGCGGAAGGTCGAGAGCTTCTGCTGGAATTCTGCGAACCTTCCAAGTCCTGGGCCCCTTCATCCTCGTCCTCGATCACAAATTGTGCTTCACTTGGCATTTCTTCAAGCTCGGCAATTTCTTCTTTTTTCCACAACAATTCCAGCTCAAACGTGTTTGACTCCCCTTGAGATTCAAAAACAACGGGCAAGACGCGTTCCAGCACACGCAGGCAATTCAACACTTCTTTAGTTGGGTTTCTATCGGGTGTAGAGCTAGCACTCCTGATAAACGATGTGGCGTATGCAGTTACCGATGTATTTGATGGGGATGGAAAGGTGTGGTCTGAAATCAAATTGAAGAGGCGGCGGCATACAACCTGTATGAGTGTTGCGACATTCTCCGGTGCGTCCGTAAGCGCACGCCGGACTGTGGACGCATGGGTTTTACGGTAATCGTAATGAAAATTCACAACGCACTATGATGAGGAGTTATCAAAGAAAAGACCTCCGATGCCGAGTCGAATAAGATGAAGTACTGCCGAGATGCATGGATAATCAAACGATGGGAGACGTTGCGGCCCTGCTCACCTGCTCCCAATAGGAATCTGAAGGCGAGATGTTCTAACCTGCTAATTAGTATTTTACAGATGTGTAAAATAATGATCCATACCCGAACATTTGCAAGCTTCAATAAGCCGTCTGGCTGGCTCGGAAAGGCAAGCTTGGCTTCGTCCCCTAACAACCCAAAGGGTGCACTGAACCTGGTGGGTATCTTAGAAAACATGGTACGGAAGAAGTTCAGATAAGATTAGATGGTCAACTCCAACATGGACTTGGACATGAACTCAAGTTGAAACTTGAAAGAAGTTCGAAGATGGATACGAGCGTCAGTCGGGCCGATAAATATTCTCACCATACTTTAAAGCTTAAAAGACAATTAAAAGAATTTTATCCAAACAGAAATAGATGAAGATAAGTGAAGGGATGTGAGCCCATAGGCCAGCGGTCGAAATATGAAAAGGTGATGATACAACAAAAAAAGCGATCCAGACAATCAAATTGTGAAAGAAAAAGGATTGAACTTGATTTGCTGGTCAATATGCAAGCTCTCAACGATCAATAACATTGCCGAAGATAATAGCTCGTTTGCGAATTTCGAGTGACCACAGAATCACAACTTTGCTCTCGACGTATCCCGAGGAGGTAAAAGCAGGATGCCTACCGGCTTTAACTGGCCGATATGGGTTAATGAGTAAAATGAGTAGTTTTGGTTGCAAGGGCGCCGACGAAATCCTAGATGGCGCATCGGCAACCCGCCCGGGACATGTAAAACTCTCAAATAATACACCTTTGTATAAGGGATCGATTAGAATTGCTGAGCAAAGAAGGGTATTATACTCGGGCAAACAACGAAGAGGAAAATATATTAACAGTCTTGATACTGTCTGAGGAAATAACAACACGACTCTTGAGACGCGCTCAGTCGCAAACATTCCGTTACTAAAGCACGCAGAGAGCTTCAAAGAAGAACTTTGGAAGTCCGTTAGTCGGATTCGAAGGTGTGTCAGAGTAGAAGGCTAACTGAAAAGCCGGATACCAGAAATTCATGCCGGTCGGATGAGCGTTGGAATAGACACTGTCATTAACGTCGGCCATGAACCAGCGAAGGGAGTTCAAAAGCAAATTACTTTTCGTCATAGCGCCCACAAAAAATCATCACGTATGAAATTCTGTAAGGCCTCTTACTTCCCAAAGGGACCCACGATAAGAATGCAGGAATGCAGGGCCCCTTCTCACAAAGCCGCTTCACAGCGTGGTGTAATGCATGTCCAGCCATTGTGCTGTCAGGGGCTGATCCACACACGAGACGTGGATACACCTCAGCTGCAATCAGTGACGCATCGTTGTCTCTGGTCGACCACATTGTCTTCGGTACTGTGCTAACATCCCAGCAGCCAAATCCACAGTCTCCTCTGGAAGGGTTTCATCACCAGTCGCAGTTTGGCATGCAGAGAGAAACGCAAAGTCGGTATTACGAAATGACCTGGTGATGATCTTCGAAAGTGTTAAATTTCCGTTGTGAAGACAGAAAGCACTCTCTGTAGGTGAAAAGGGATGTTGAACAGCATGGCACGGGAGATGAACCCAACTTCTCTCTTCCATGCCTTCCAATACGCGGACCACCTTCGCTAACTCTCCTGGTAGGCTGCAAAAATTTGGGCTTGAATCGAACCGCTTTATCAGGTCAAGCTCCTTGGCTGTATTCGGAAGTCTGGATTGCCCAGGAGTATACGACTGGCTCACCCCAAGAAGTCCCTTGAATGTTTCTGGGGTTTCCCGAAACGCCTCGAGCAGAGCAGTCACAGTGGGGGTATATGAGGAAACAGCAAAGTCTAATATGTTGGGCCCAGGGGAGGATTGGTCGTAAAGTCCGGCAGCGTGAATTGGAAGAAAAGTAAGAGACCTATACTGCACTCGCTGCTACCCCCGAGACTTCTCAGGCTGGAATACCCCACAGTACTTTCAAATTTACAATCACCACCTTCCGAAAGCATAGAGTCCGAGTTGTCAAAACAACTCCCTCAGCGACGGGAGCCCCGACCGTGGCCATCGGAAACGCACACCGGACGCCACAGGCGGCAGCAGACTTTTGCATTAGGCTCCAACACGTCAGACGTGGAGATTAGACCAACTGGAGGGGGATTTGGGCCAACCTCGACAAATCTACGCAATGGCTCTTGAGCAAATTGGAGATCTGAAGCTTTGGTGAGGAAGCTTCAAAGACTCGAAAACCTATGGTTTGATGAATTACAAGCAGGAAGGGACGGGAGGACTTTGACAGACGAATTGCTGAATAAGAGGAAGGAAGTACAGGCGCAGAAAGAAGTTGCTAAGCGAGTTATTCACTTGGTTATTTCTTCGTGCTTTACGATTCCATAACAACTCCAGCTCAAAGCCTCAAACGCGTTTGATTCCCTTTGCGATTCAAAAACAACGAGCAGCACGCGCAGGCAGATCAAAGCGTCTTCAGTCGGGTTCCTATGTAAAACTAGCACTCTTGATAAACGACGTGGCGTACGCGGCTAGGGATGTGTGGTCTGACGTGCGTCCGTAAATGGAAATTCAAAACGCAGATCTGTCGAAATGATCGAAAGAGAGGTTGAGGATCTGCTCCGAGTCCCAATAGTAACTTGCAAGCTTCAATAAGGGTCTGGCTGGTTTGGAAAGGCAATTTTGTCCCGTGAAGGGTGCACTGAACTGGTTATCTTCAGATAAAAACAATGAACTACTATCACAGCTGTTTAAGTTTTGTAAGTTTATTATTTTTCTTATGTAACATGTGGTGACTGTCTTTCGGGCCGCATCCAACTTACAAGTTCTTGTTAGATGCATTCTATATGTCTGGCGTCAGGCATTTTAATATTCCTTTGGCTTCTTCGCAAGATACTGAGCGTTCGAAATGCGCATCGCTCTATCCA
>QDKV01005186.1_pt1 | contig 32447 bp, 28 predicted proteins | sample 1861101 | NCBI WGS metagenome assembly QDKV01 (sample SAMN04275158, study PRJNA302643) | Fungus metagenome, whole genome shotgun sequencing project. | isolation source: fruitbody | host: Mallocybe terrigena | place: Sweden | collected 2013 | reverse complement strand
GTAAGAGAGGCCGCTATACTCTCCCCTTTTTGGCGCACATTGGATTACAGAAAACTTCGATTTTTATTCCAACAAAATAACGTTTATGCAATAGAAGCCGTCGGCCCGCGTGACATAATGGTAATGGTGATTGCCGTTCCATTCTGAAGACTTGACGTTTGACAAAGTTTGTTATTTTGTACCGCCTGGAGTTTCGATTCAGAGTAACTTGATTTCAACAACACATCCTGTGCGGCTCGTTCGATTAATCTTACCTCTAACCCTCGTGGCCCTAGACTAGCAGATTGACCACAACGGACCGAGTGAAGGTTTCGGCTTAATTTTGTAATCCTAGATTTGCCATAGCCTGCGGCAAAATTCACCGTTCAACGTTCAACAGCTGCTGTGATTGCACAATATATAAATGGCATTTATATTTGTTTCCGATTTCAATATCAACATTTTAAATCATAATAAATGTAGATACATTTTTGTTCCTCGAAGATTTGAAAAGTTGCCGATGCATGAGAGAGACACAGTCTGTTGGCTGGTTTTCTTGAACCCGAGTTTTCACAAGCAATACTCAAATACCCATTTTCCGTGTTTCAAAAACGTACATCATACATTTGGAATTGCCAACACAAAATACATGCCCCAAGCTCAAAAAAAAACCATACTCACGATTGTACTTTGAAAACGTTTGCCTCCAGCTCCTCACTACCTCTCAACGGCGTTGACGATGATGGAGGGAAAACGTATTTGATCGCGTCTGCCCACCTGCCATAGTTGTCTTTATGCCGTGAGTTTGAATCCTGCTCGATGTGCACAAATTTCCCCATACACCCTCTCGACGCCGTACAAGCGCATGGTATGACCCTCCTGGCTTCGTGTCCGTTCACGCAAACGTCAGTAGCGTCAATCCCACTGACGAGTCGCATAAAGATGTTGCGTGTGGCTGTTAGGTTGCATGTGCCATGTTCAGTTGGTGTACCGATGTCAAATTCGGAAAAAGTAGTGATGAGCTTGGCCTTCAGGCGTGTGATTGGGAGTAGGACATTTAAATAGCATGCCTCGGAAGTATCGCTATTACCTGATAAGGTGAATGTTCGTTTTCAGAACCATCCTGGATTTAGTATTTTAGATGTCAACATACCAAGGCCACTGGACATGAAAACGTCGTATTGTGGGCAGGTGGGATCGGTGGGATCATCGCTTTTTCCATGCATCTGGATGTAGGCGCAAAAGGCCCAAGGACAACCACCATGTGCGTCCTGCCAGGCCGCAACTTCAGAAACGGCGAGATAGAATGGCTCATTCTTGGAAATTTGTTATGCTGGAAGTTTTTTTTGAACCTAGATGGCACTTACATTATCATGCGAACTGTCTGTCTTGTAGAAGGTGTCGGGGGGAACTGCTATGGAACAGGAGGTACCCGTGGCGTACGCTCTCCTGTGCCTTCCAGTGACAACCAAGCTCTTCGCCCCCGTTCTATCGAACAGCGCTGCGGCCTGGCGAGGAGTGTTTGCATCTGTCAGAGGATGAGGGGCGGAGAAATGCAGGCGTCGAGTCGCAGGGCTGACAGGTTGGTAAGGAGTGATCACGAAACCCCATCCGCGTTTGTACACCAGACTTGTGTTGGAAACGGTACGGGCCTCGACGAGGACACACCAAGTCTTTCCAAAGCGTATAGAGTCGGTCACACGGGCGATGACAAAGTCGCCGTTCAGTCCTGGCACGGGGATCGCAGGTCCCGACGGACAGCCAGCGCTGAGCATGTTATTGACAGCATAGGTCCAGGCATTGATCTCGGCGGGGCCAGAAGGCTGGGCAGCGATGTATTCTGCCTCGGTGGCGTAGAATCCTTCAGGGACGGTGTGTTTGTCGAGACAATCGACGAACGCCTCGACGGAGGTGAAGGAGGTGTGGCATGTGATGGCAGTGGCGAAGGCAAAGGTCGGATTGAAGATGAGACAAGAGACACAAGAAGTTTGAGTTTGATCATTGTCTTGTTGGTGCAAGGGAGAGAAGGCAGGTGCGATTATATGTATGCCCAGTTATTAATCTCGATTCCAACATCCACTGTGTTAAGGAAGTCAATTGTACCACGGGGAAAGATGCCAAGCCAGAGAAATTGGGCATAAGAATCACTTCTGGAGACGGGCACCAGCAATCCAGTGGGAAAAGCGGATAATAATCTGCGGTCTTGTCGGAAGGATGTAGGTCTGTCGTAAGAATCCTCGACAATAGGAGAGGTACAATTCTGATTTCGACATGTGTATGTTAACTTCTGACTTTCCAAGACCGCCGGGATAGGGATCATGATTACCGACGGGACCGCAGAGACGGTGGCCGTGACAGGGACGATGGAAGACAAGAGAAGGACGATAGAAGAGATTCGACGCGGAGAGACGATAACGTCCAACAGAGACGAGGAACACCCTCGATATCTTGAGATGAAAGACTGGGCTGCATCGAAAACGGAGTCATCTTCTCAATCTCTCCTTGAATTCCAGGATACACAACTGATTCATATCTCTGGTATAGACCCTCCAAAAGGTAGTTCAACATCGTCTGCTCGTCCCAGTATTGATCCAAAAACTCCTGAACATATCCACGAGGACGGAGAGGCTGTAGATGACGATGCTGGCATGATGGCAGCCATGGGACTCGCTGTATTCGGTTCCACAGAGGTACTTTCTCTTCAGTTGACTAGCCCATTAGGGTAAACATGTAGAAGGCAATCAAGAAGGCGCGACCGATGTCAAGAAAATTCGAACATAGCTCCAGTGGAAGAGTGCAGATCCACAAATTAGAAAAAATCGTATCGTTTCGTCTTCATTCTTCTGCCTCCCAACCTCGCTCTACAGTCGACCGAGTCGGAACGAATGGCTGAGTATTAGAAAACCAAATACTGGGCGTTGTGGAGAACCAGGCAATATGCTTAGAAACCATGCCTTTTGATCGTCCCTTTAGGTACTCCGAGTCCTTCGTCGATGAGGAAGTTGAAAAAAAATCTTGGTGCGCTGAATCTTGCCTGTCTTCTCATCATCGATGATGACAGTGCCGTTGCAGCTGATTGTGGTTTGTATGAGATCATATATGGCACACAAGGTGATTGGGCGGGATGAAACGTAGATAACGAACCTTCTTGAAAGCTTTTTCGCCCTAACTACTATGGACTTTGACGGCTCGTTATATCCCCTTCTTCATGCTGGTCGTGAAAAAAAGGATTCTTATGATCCCCTGCAGCCGACGTATCTGTTCTGTATATTTCCTATCCCAAAGAAACATGGCCAATTCTCCTGTCATTTATTGAGCTGTCGGGAGCGAGCGATTCTTGCTATTCCATTACCGGAACCGATACATAATACCTTTGAACAGCGTCCATCGGTCAGAACCCAGCTATGTAACTTGGAACCCAAAAATCTTGATATCAACAATCAGTCGATATTCGCAATGGTAAGGCACAAGAACAAATTGCTTGCCATACACAACAGGTATATTGCCTACAGACGAACCTTGGACGCAATCAGATAAAAAAAACCAGTCTAACCAAAAACTTTGAAGTTATCCACACAAAATTGAAAAGCAGGAGAATTTAGATCAAGCAAGGATTATGTATGTCACAGTGAGAATCCCCAAGCATTAAAAAAAGAATTAGAGAAGAAAAGAACATGTCACTTGTCAATTATTCAAATCCTCAACTGACAAGGACGGGAGCCAAAAAAAAAAAGGAAGAGGTTCTCTTATCCCGAGGAGGGAACAAAGACAGGCAAAGACGTTTGCTCAATGTGTTGAGTGGTATGATACAGCTGGTGCGGGGCCAGATTTCGTCGATGGCCTTGTGGAGGTGAAAGTGACGAGGAGCTGTACGTGGTCGTTGCGGAATACGCGGACAGTCGAGGAGACGAAGCCGTATAAGTGCTGCCCGACGGCTGGTGATGTATTGAACCTGAAAGTGTCGAAGTCGATCCTCCACTCGATCCACTGGACATTGTTGAAAGCGAGACCCTAGAAGAGGACGCTTGACTGCTCTGGTCCGATGATGACAGGAAAAGCGGGTGATCAGGCTTCATCGGCGTACTCGATTCATAGTCATCTTCTCCACTCTGATCGCTTTCTCCCTCTGTGTCCCTATCAGGTTCTTCTTCATGATCCGCCATCTCATCACCATCATCCGTCTGTCCATCTGCGTCCTCCTCAAGTATACCTTGGCTCGATGAACGGGAAGATCGACCATTAGGAACCTCCGACTTTGAGGAGGAATTACCGGCTGGCTTCTTACCTTTCCCTTTGGCAGTAGCACGAGTGGTCGAACTAGGCGGCATCCATCTGAGCTTGAATTGCCTACCTCGCCCACGACCAGACCGTACAGGTTGTGGCGCTCCGGCAACAGCGGTCGAACGTGCTTGGTCGGTCCCATGACCTGAGGATTCCCCTGCGCCCTCGACACGAGAGCCATTAAGGGTCCCCATCCCTCCATGTTCCAGGACCAGAGGTGTGCTAAAATCGACGACGTATGGTTGCGTGCCAGTGTTTTGTGGTGGAATGACTCCGTGCGTACGCAGGTGTCGTTTCGCATTGGATCGAACGCCAAAACTACGGTTGCAACCGGGGTAATGACATGGGAATGCTATCGAATTCAGAATCAGGTCCTGGTGAAAAAAAAGTGATTAAAAGCCATTGACGTACGGCGTTCATTGTTGTGAGTATTCATGTGCGTCTTTAAACCGCTTGGCCTGTAGTGAAAGTGTCAGTATACCAAATAATGTAGCTAAGCGACAGTATCATCCAAGCCACGTTGAAGGTTTGAGGATAACAAGTTCAAAATCATCCGTGTTATAGGCAACGCATGAATTAGTCTTCCAGCAACATCATTCGACCCCAAAACCAACATTTCCCACCCAAGCCTCTGAACACAGACACTAGAAAAAGAAGAGAAACTGACCTCGGAAACTTTTTATGGCAAACTTCACATTCGTGCATCTTCGACTTTTTCCTCTTCTTTGTGGGAGGTGGAATTTCTTCGCTTGGATCTTTTAAACCGCCATTCGTGGGGTATCCTGTACCAGTAGAATCACCAAGCGACCTATGCACATCGCCACTCTTCCTCTTTCCTTGTCTTTTCCCGCCATTAACCCTGGAATGGTTTTCCACAACCTCTTCGACGACGATCGCCCGAGTGGACCCATTCGTCCGTTCAACTTTCACAACTGATGGTTTCTGCTCATCCAACGCTGAATCGCCCCTAGTCATCCCGATCAAGTCTCGATTGCCCACGACCTCATCGTGGTCACCTCCGTTTTTCATGGCCGAGAATGAGGATACAGAGATTGCAGCAGCGTGGCTTGGTCGACTGTCCGAAGAGCATCTTGCAACCGCAGTTCTCGCTAGTGATTGAGAAGAGGGCGATCGTTGGATGGGGGGTGGTTGAGCGGTGTTCGAACGCACACCTGAGCGCAATATATCCAGTGTGGAATGCAAGGGGTTGCTGGAAGGTGACATGATTGTTGGCCCAAGAATTGCGGCGGTCGGGGTGTGGAATGCTGTCGTAGGTTCATGGGGCGTCTCTTGGTATACTCGTACACTTTGCACCGTAGGAATATGGGTATTAGATACATTGAAGTTGTCGGCACTATCCTTTTGATGGTAGCCAAAATTTTCGTCATTATGGTAAGGGTACCGATAGTGATTAGAAGGTATGGAATGATGGAGCTGACGGGGAGTAATTTCTGGTGATTGTTGGGAACGCTGTTGATCATTACTCATGGGAATGGAGGACGATGTATGATACAGTCCCACATCACTTACAGGAACCATCTCCTCGAAGAAGGCAGTGTTCCTGGCTATATCCAAACATGTAGGTGACCGACGTCCATCTTTCGCCCGAGTCAGCTGTTGCAGGACTTGTGCATGTTGTTGGCTTTGTGCTTCGTGATATCTCCTCAGTGCATTTAAATCTGGAGAAATGGAAGAAGAAGTAGTACCATGTGGTTGAAATGCAACTGCAAGACTGAGAGAAGAGGACCCAACTTCCATGGGTGAAAGTTGCGTGTTAAAATGGGCCTGGGCCTGGGTATCAAGGGGAAAAGCTTCAGCATCAGGAGACGAATGATAGTGCGATTGCGACTGATGAAAGTATTGGGAAGAATCCGAACAATACAAGTATGGATCTACCCGGTGGACCACGGCGTCTTGAGATGATTGAAATGAACCTCCGTTGTGGTTAGACGACGAAGGGGTATCGACGCGCCGAGAGTAAGCATAGCGACTGTCTTCTTGCTGGTGTACAAGTGGCAATGAACCCACGTTCCGGCTCAGGACAAAAGAATGTTGTTCCAGATGAGGAGATGGCCCAGATAAGGTTTCCAGAATGTGGCGTCCCTGAAATTTACCGACGTGGCCTGAGGAAGACAGTGGTGGCACCAACGCAAATTCCAACTTTGCGGTCTCCATATGAGATTGTCTCCCCAGAAAATGACAAAGTTGAAGTAGAACCGATTTGAATGCCGTCAAAGAAAAAAACTCAAAGCTGCTTTTCCGTCCAACTGATACTTACGACCTGAGATGCTTCAATTGCTGGCGCGAACTGGATTGAGTCAGTTTGTCGTGTATGAAACTCCTCAATCACAGGCAGCGCGCCCGTTGAACCTCTGAAAAGCACGAGGTATCAATGAGGCAGAGATACAACCAAAAAAAAAAATGAATAGACACACTGATCAGACAGCCAAAATTGAGGCCTGAGCTTAGGGCAGCCCGATTCCGCCAATACTGAGGGTGTTCGAAGGGGAATGGTCCTAGTTTATAGTTTGTTGAAATTGCGTCACGATTTGTTTGTTAACGAATTTGCATGTCGTCACACACATATTTTAGGAACCCGAATGTTACAGTATGACCCGAAATGTTACAGAAAAATATCTTTTGGAGAGTATGTTAGCAGTAGGTTTGCTTTTATGTTATTTCATACACTTACATATAACACCATAAATTTTTACGCACGTATTATCTCTAATTTCATGTCAATAAAAAATGACGACAATTGTCATTTGACCATCATGAATTCTAGACCTCAAAGATTTTTATCAACCCGTTCGATGAGCACGAGCGCTTACAGCACCGATTATCGCCGACTCGAAGCTCATGGCTTCTTCACGTATTAATGTTGCTGTGAAAACTCAAAAACTGGCCCTTCGTAAAGCCATTACTGTTTCCCTCCATCAGCTCAGTTCGGCTGACATGGAACAGCAATGTAAAATGGTTTCTATACCCATGCATTCTATCTTGACATTGTCTTCTTCGGCATATAGCAGAGGCTATCACCACCCAACTACTTTCCCTCCCAGCTTTCCAGACATCCAGAACCATTAGCTGTTATCTGAGCATGCCGACCGCAGAAGCAGGCACATCGAACATTGTCAATGCCATCTTCCAATCTGGTCCGCAGTCGTTTTTTATTTTTGACTTTATGGTCTCACATGTATTTTTTCAAAGGGAAAACTCTCTTCGTCCCAAAAATTCAACCGAAAGAAAGAAGAATGGATTTTCTTCGAATTTACTCTGCCATAGATCTTGCCTCCATACCCAGTGGAACTTGGGGAATTAAGGAGCCTGGTGATACCTGGGAAGCCGGAAAGCTGAGGGCCAGAGGTCTGTCAAAGAGTCTCGCATTCTGATTGTTTTTGAACAAAACAGTACTCGAGACGATAAATGGCGAAGTGCCAAATTTGGACTTAATTGTCGTCCCAGGTATATTCGAGTATATTCGTAACACCCATTGTTGTCGGGCATTAATGTTCAAATAGGAGTTGCTTTTGACCATACCCTCCTCCGACTTGGCCATGGCAAGGGCTACTACGATCACTTCATCTCTTCGTACGTCGCATCAGGGCGAACTAAACCATTGCTGGGTACGCCTTCTCCATCATAAAGAAAGTCTCTACTAACCACTTCGGCAGTCGGTATCTGCCTGCGGGAACAACTCCTCCCCAAGGGTGAAGCCGTTCCGCATGAGCCGCACGACTGGAGAGTCGATGTCTTGATCACACCGGACGGAACGATAACGCATCAGGATCTTTCAGCTTGATCAGGTCCTATCTCAATTCCAGTTGTCGCTCGTTTTTTGCAACCCATAGATCTTGATGATAATCATGATTGCGGACTCTTTTAGAACTGCGCAGACTGGCATCATCAACCCAGGACTGAGGTTTCAACACGACCCCTCATGAACCCCAAATACACACGCCTTGCGTGATCGATAAAACAAGGGCAAAGAACAACAGAAGAAGTGGCCTTGGGCATGTTTCTTCTGTGTTCCGTATTTCAAATCAACTAAACAACATGCTCCGTTTTTCCCCCGTGCAATGACGCCACAAACCTTTGATTCTTGAGGTTATCTATATCTATCATTCTATTTGATCAGAACCCTTGATTCGTTACCTGACGTCAGTGTATCAAAGTGGACTTTGTGTGCGCAAGTGCTTTTCTACTGTGGCATCATTTGATGAGATGAGGCAACCACTTGTAAGGTACCAGTCGCAGGCGGGAGATAAAGGGCCCGGGCAGCGGACTAACCCGATCTCTGTCCTTGAATCGTCGATTGGGGGGCATCCCCAAGCCACGTCAGAACTTTTGTGAGTATCTACCAATCAATTATAAATCCCTAGCTCCTAGTCCATCATCAGGAAAATGGGTAGCAATAATATATCCTGAGTTGAGCAACTAGTACATGGGCATCCCTGCAAAATCATTCAAACTAAGTTCTAGGAAGCTGGCTACCCAACATCGTGGAAACTGTCGTTCAACAGGAGAATGGGTCCGCCCCATTCGGAAATATTTTCCTGATGAAGTACCAAGTGGCAACATTGCGCCTTACGAGCCAGACGTGGTTGTATTACTAGAACCGTTGCACTAGACTATAGAAGCGGCTAAGCAGACATTTTGGGTGCATTTTGCTCTTTGAAGTTTGAATTGTTTCGGTGTATGAAAACCCCCCTTTTTTTTTTACAAAAACTCCTGTAGAATGATGAAAAACTGGGTACCTTGACAACATCTAGTAACTGAAAAAAAGGACTCAAGCAGCCGACAAAAAGTTGCGCCTACAATTCTTGATTAGTATAGTAATGCATCCTCGTCTTCCTTATGACAGGGCAAGGGGACGGATCTTGTCGAGTGACCCCCCTACACCCAAAAGGGATATGTCAGGCCTAAAAGGGTAATTCCAAGCCTGAGAGAGTTTTTAAAACTGTCGTTGTGTCCCTACCCTTACACTGTGTCTCCTCACATCTACAGATCCATTCTGTACTGTTTAGGATGGGTGGCTGGGATCAGATTGAATGTTCTGCCCATAGCATGTTTTTGTCATTGTTCCATATTTTGAATAAGTATTTATAACGGCCCATCAACTCACAGTTACTCGTATTCAGCCAGTCCTAATTCCCAGACTAAACTGCAACAGTCAGGTACACTGTATGCGTTTGCTGGGCCGACTCGGTCATTACAAAGTAGCTTTGAAATCAACGAGTGAAAGTAAATAGGCTTCAAGACATAAAAAAACTTCATAATTTACTTGTCCGACATGACGTTAAATTTAAAGGTGAAAAATCCGTGTTCATTTCCATCTATTCCATTTGAAAATCACCAGAGGAAATCACCAGACGAAGGAGGTATCATCCGAATCGGAATCACCTTCTGGAACATAGCCAGCTTTCTTCAAACCGGCCTCAAATGGTGACTTGATCGAGAGCTTTGCTGCTGGAACGTTTATCTGTACGTTTTCCAACACCCAATCGTGAAAAAGTTTGTTAACCCTATGGAGAGGTTTTTTTTCTTCTTAACAAAAGATACGAGCAGGAAAAGGCGGGCAAACGTACTGTTCAGGATGGGTCACGCAACCAAAATGTGGAGCATTTTCTACCTGAGAGATGCGCACATCCAATCCCGCACCGTCCAAAGCGTCACGAAGTTCTTCGACATATCCAATCTCATACGCAATGTCGGCACCGCAGTGAACAAGGTAAACAGGGCATTTGACGTTCTGCAGGTTGCGTCGCGAATGCGGTTTGCGGTCGACGAAGAACTTGACGGTTGTCGTATGGAAAGCCTCCAATTCTTCGCGCGAGGAGCGTTTGATCGCAAGTGGAAGAGTGTATTGAAGAAGCCTGTAGATTGCAGTAAATCAATCGACTTGCGTAGAATGACTTTCTGAATGATTCTGTAGCACGTACGCAGAGACAATGCTACTTCGTTCGCCGTTGAATCCTAGCTGAAGGCTCCCAAATATCGCATCAAGAAGCGCATCATGATCGTCTGGATTCTGAAAACTATCAGCCCAGCAGTCAAAGATTTCCTGACGACCAGCCGCAACGTCTTCCGGCTAAAAACACACAAAGAAGTTCTTTTGTAAAAAATCCTTATGAAGAACGAGGGAAACGAACTTCGACCAAAGGAAGTGGCGAGAGCATGAAAAGCGACAAAACCCTATCAGGATGGCTGACGGAAGTCTGCAAGGCCACGCAAGCCCCTAAAGATAAGCCAAACAAGTGGCATGGCGGCAAATGCAAAGCTTTCTAAAGGAAGGAGGCAAGTTAATTTCATGAGTCTACTTGCCAGGGAAAAAAGGCGTGCCATAAATTCATATACGTCTTCAGCAGCGTGCTCGCGTCTAAATGTAGTTGGAACAGAACCAGTTGTTCCACCATGAGCTCTCATATCCATCCCGATCAGATTGAACCGTCTCAGGAGTGGACTGGCGAACTGGACTTTTGTGCGCAAATTATTGGTAACTATGGGTAAGGCGCTCTCTGGAAAATAAAACATACGATGAAAGATGACATGGCCCATATAGACAGGATGCAAGAACAGAACGGTAGGCAAACTGGGGTCAATAGCGCTTGCATTTTCCGACGAAGGCGTGGAGATGGTATAATTGAATGAAGCAGGTCCAGATGGAGTTTTCACATTTATTTGAGGCATAATGGGTTGTCGACTAACCCTTGGAGTGGGGAAGGGATCGTAAAAGCAAGAGATTGAAATATCAGACCGGGTGTAGTTTGTATACAGCCGAGAGCACTCCCACAGAGCACTTGAGTTTTGATAGCCATGTCTTTGTTTCGACACGTGGAGGCTTCAGGAGGCCGGTTGTCCTTCAGGAGGCTACCATATACGGTAACAGCCCCTGTGAAGTTGCCGGAAGCCTCGAAAGCCAAAGTGTGCCGTGAACAGGAGCCGTTTACATCCCTATATGTGCAATCACACAGGCAATATGTTCTACAGCGTTGGCGCAGCCTGCCCTATCATGACATTGATGTCCAAGTGAGGCGTTGAAACGATTCGGCAGAGCTGGGAAATGATCATGATGGCAGACCAAGATAAAGACATAGGGCATTTTGGAAGTATAGGTTGGGATAGATGGGGTGACACGGCGCGTTAAGTGCGTTGAAAGGCTTATTGGACTTGTATTGGACGAAAAAAGTATTGCACTGAGATAATTATTGTCGGTTCTGCTAGTTATACAATTTCTCCATCAACCTGTTTCTTAGCGATTAATCATTTCATAGATCTATAGAACTCACCATCAAATAGGCTGCAGTAATCAGCGGTGCCTTTCCAGGTGGGTACTTGGGACACGACAGGAGTTTGATAAATCTGAACATCTCGTGGGTTTAACAGAATGCCTCATCGTTGGACAAATGACCCACCCTGACATCGGATCATTTGGTGACAACAATACCCTATATGATCTGCCAACCGGGAGATATGAGGGTCCTGCAACGCTCGACTTATAAAAATGGCGACATAAACCAGTTTTGAAACTTACCAAGTTGAGGCAACATAATTCCTCTTGCGCCACTGTCATAGCTTCCTCTTGTACCATCAGCATTGACCATCTTCGTAGAGAGTTGGCTGGAGGTGACGATCTAATAGCATGTGAATGCGAACACAGACTATTTTTCACGAAAGTTAGCCCTCACCGTTAAATTATCTGAGGAACAGAGTTTCAAAAAACTCTGCTTCAAGTTTTCGAGGTGAGAATTCTTTTGAAAGAGGTAATTTGGGCATTGGAACGGGAAAGAAACCGAGTTGATTACTAGAAGTGATGCCTATTCCGTGTCAGTGTGCATCCATAATGAAGATAATTGACTTCATCACTTTTGCGGAAGCCATGACCGCTGGCAGCTGATAGAAGAACAGTAAAAACTCTGGGAGTGAATGAAGCCTTTTGTAGCGAATTTTGCTTTTAAGGTTCGGTTTGACGCCTGTGCTCATTACAATCAAATTACTGTGGGGTTTGAAAGCAGAGTTGACGAACGATCTAATGATAGACTCAGGAGGGAGGGACTTGTCATATTTGCACAATCTTTTCAACATGGTTTGCGGAAGATCTTAAATGATTCCCATGTGGTCCTCTTACCAACAAATAAAATGTCTTCTTCCGCCTCTGCAAAGACGGAAATAATGTTGATTACGAGCTTCTCTTTAGGACTTCCAGGTGGCCCAGATATTTCCAGGATGTGACCTCTCCTCAGGCCACCGTCGAGTATTTGATCAAGAGCTGCACATCTAGTCTTCACTCTTGGGGACTGTTGCAACATGACCGCCGCAGATTGGCTCACAGGAAAATTGCCTATCTGTGTCCCCGTGTGCTTGAAATTATTTAGGAGGTCCTGTATTTCTTGCAAGCTGACATTGAGGTCTGACGTTCGGATGAGCATGCGAAAAGGAGTTTTTAATTAACAGACCTTTGGCCAGTATTTCTGGGTTTGCTACAGTCAAATCCTGTAGAGTTTGGTATCCATTACGCGTCAAATCCGTCAAAATATCCTTTGGAAGATTCATAGAAAATAAAGATCGTCCTTCCGACATATTGAAGGATGAGCTTCATGAGCCGAGAACTCGAATAAAGTGTCTTAAACACGTGATCGACGCGTTGACATGCGTGAGAACTTCGCCACGATAAATAGATTTCTGAGTTCAGCAACAGCCCTCGACGGGCTTTCTTGCTTTCTTTCTTGTCGTTCAATCGCTTTCTTGCTTCTAACCCGCCCAATCACTGCTTTCAAATATAACCCGAAAGCCTTCTCTTCTGAATCTCGCCATTAGTTCTGGAGAATTTGATCCCAAATTTATTGAGCCTCATCCAGTTTCAAGCTCGGCAAGCGCAAGAACGATGATGCATTCCTTGAGATACAAATCCGGTCATGTATCTCCATTCTCAAGTTTGTCTGACTCGCCGAACCTCCATGAACCGGACGCAGTGTTCAACTTTAACCTTATCCACCCAACAAATTCAGTAATCGTCGAGAATATTCCTGGTCATGGTGATTATTGCCGGCCCGTCCCTCAAATGAAATTTATACCTTTTATGTAGTACAACAACGGGAAATCATTTCTCTCTTTCAGACCCTTATTGGTATGTAGTTTATATATTCAAGCCGGGAGGATTATAGACATTTCTTTTTCAATCAAGGTGATATTCGGACTTTCCAAGACGTCAAAGATGGCCCAGGCTTTCGATTGGAGATAACTTTCTTCAATCGTGATCTTGCGATGTAGGTTTTGAAATACTCATTTAAATTCGGCGTGATGCCATTGCGTGGGTTAGGAAGGCCCTGTGTATGAACGGCTACTCTGTTAGCGGAGTTCCTCTGTGAGTTTAATTCGATTGTGGCACGACGTATATGCGATTTCTATCTTCTCATGCGAAACTTACTGTGTTGAAGCAAAGTTTCTGCCGTTACGACAACTTCGACCAGTACTCAATCCAACAAGCTGGATGATCGTCGAAACCTTTATGTCCTTGGCCTGCCATTTGCTCTCACCAAGTAAGAATACCCTTTCGCTGATCACGTTGATCTTCCAACAATTTGTTGTAGAAGTGAATTTGCTGCCCTGTTCTCGCAGTACGGGGCAGTAGCTCACTGTGTCATACTGGCCACTGTTGACAATTCATCGCGTCGTCGAGGCTTTATAGTGATGTCGACCCATGAAGAAGCGAAGAACGCCATGAATGGACTGACTAGGACACAGATTAGGCGAGTTTTTTCTATTTCTGATCGTGGTGATACTTACCATTGTTTAGAGGACATGCGATCGATGTTTCGTGGGCTGTTGTTCAGCGCTCTCAAGGTAATTTGGACTTTAGTCTACCGTTTGACGATAATTGAAATCATTTCTTAGGTTTTTTGGATGGTGGCGATCGTGCTATAGTCCTGGATTCTCGCACGCACATGTCTGATCGACTTCCGGAACAAACCAACTTGTCCACTGATACATCTAATTCGTCCGTTGGCTCTTATAATGCACCCTTTCTCATGATATGTTCTTCGCCGACGACGACCTTATTAGTGAGCAACCTCCCAACGCTCTTGTTTTCCCAGGCACAGGATCTCCATCCGCTTTTCTTTCCTTTTGGTCATATCGACAGTCTTGAAGTCGCTCAAGTTTCTCGTCTCGGCTGTATGTCCGTCATAATCCAGTACTCTTCCATTGCATCTGCTCAAGAGGCGAGGGATTCTCTAAATGGTCAACTCTATGGTAGCTTTCGGATCGAAACTCGCTATGTTAGGCTTAGCTCCTTGGTTCCTTCGAATACTAGTCGAACTCCAGGTACTTCTGGACTGCTCTCAGAGCGCAGGATGACTGACCCGCTTTCTCGCTCATCTGTCGACCTTCAAGATTACCTCAATGACGGTCAAACCACTCTTCCTGTATCTAGGGGCACCTTCTCTTTGAGAGATTCCGCCACTATTAGTTCCTCTTTGGGTACCCTTCCACACTATGATCTCCCTGCTGGTCACAAATTAAAACCCGTGGGTCCTGCTGCAACCTATCTTACAACCCCCCTACGGAATTCACGACTTCAATGACTTCAATTCTATTATAAACTATGGGTAGGTCAATTTTCTTGCCTACAAATAATTATTGACCGTTCGTGATATTCAGCCGGAATGCTCAGCAAACCTGCAACCAATGAGCTCGCACCTCTTGAATCACGATACCCCGCTATATCAAAGCTCCGCTGCTTGATGTGACTCCGCTGTGATGGTTGTTTCCGTATTTCTCTTGCTCTTGGTTTTTTCTTCTTTTCTTCGCTCCAGCCTTCGCTCATCTTTGTGTGCTTCTTCATTGCCGGGATCCTGTTAGAAACCTTGGCCAAAATACCATGCCCCACGAAAAAGGTTAGGTTTAGAAGACATTTTGTTATTTGCGTATATTACCGATTAGAGTACTGAAAACCTCCATAAATCGAGTGCGACACCTTTCTCCTTTAACTTTAACTGATGGCATGAACTATAAGTCCGCTATCTGGAAGATAAGATTTGGGAGTAAATTGGCATTTCTATTTATACTCATGGCTGCATATCCATAGGCTCAGTTGTCAGCAGGGCTCTGATACTCTGGCACATTGTATGATATTGTATCAGTCTGAGACTGATGTATTGAAGCTGTGCTCTCGTTGGCAACTGCAGAGATGCTGGATCAATTCAACCACGTGGACGTAAACAATGTTTTCGACTTCAGCATTCCACCATCGTTAACAAGACTCGATTGAAACCTACGTTCTCTACATACCGTCGTTTTTTCTGATCACTCTTTATTCAACCTTTTGTCATACATAGCACAATACCAAAAATCTCGAATAATTAAGTATGGTGCAATCCACACTCCTTGCATCCGTCCCCCTATTGCTCACCATCTTCGCTGGGATGGCCAGAGCAACTACGTGGTGCGTACATCTAAAATTTTAGATGGAAACAAGCAGGGATAACCATTCTGCCGATCTAGCAATACCACATCGCCTTGTGCTTTGTCAACCGCACCCTGTTGTAGTGCGTTTCTCTATGAAATTAGAATGACCAGTACCGCTGATAGGAATTGCCATGATTCGCTATCCAGGTGAATTCGGTTTCTGCGGCACAAATAACGTAGGTCTTTTTTAAATTCTTACATGTCGTTCATTTATGCTTGTTCCAGTTTTGCTTGGGAGGTTGCAATCCGTATGCCTCAAAGAAGCTTGATTCATGCAGACCGGAGCCACTTTGCCAGAACGGCACAGTGCGTACTGTCACGAATTTTTATCCCATTTTCTACACGGCTGACACTTGTGAAATAGTACACATTCGCGGATCAATCTCGCATTTTGTCCAACTCGACCCTATTTAACGGCAACTCCTCTAAATATGGTTTGTATATTGCCACAATCTTTTCTTTCCGTCTAAACTCATGCTTCTTGCATTTCTTAGATTGGGTTGTTGATAAAGGCGCGGTCCAAAATAACAATGGCGACCTCGTTCTCATTCTTGCTGATGCCAATGGTGGCACTCGGCTCTCTAGCACAAGATATGTGCATTATGGAACAATTACAGCCAGCCGTGGGTTTCATTTTGGTCGTTTATACTTTCTAAATTCACCGAGCTAATTTAGTCACGACGGGCCGTTGGGCTGGTGTCGTTACTGCCTTTATCACTATGAGTGATATCAAGGACGAGATAGACTGGGAGTTCCCTGGTGCTAATACTGGCGAGGCCCAGAGCAACTATTTTTGGCAAGGTATCATCCGTAGGCGTCACATTTTTTGTCTTTTTTGTTTTTGAAGCTGACTGAATTCATACAGCCAACAAAACCCAGGGTGCAACCCATAGGGTCAATTCCGATACCTTCAGCAACTTCCACGACTATACTGTGCGCTTTTCGACCTATCCAACAGCGCGTCTTTAGAATTAATTTGTGTGTTTCTCAGATCGACTGGCAACCTGATCAAATCACCTGGATGATTGACGGAAAGGCTGTTCGAACGCTTAAGAAGTCTGACACTGTTGACTCTGATGGTGTTCCTCATTACCCTTCTACTCCCTCTCGTATCCAACTTTCGTATGCCCCTTTCTTACTTTTACATCGTCGAAGATACTGATTATAAAATTTGTTGTAGAATCTGGCCAGCTGGCATTTCAGGAACCCCACAAGGAACCGTCACCTGGGCTGGTGGTGCGCAACCTGCATCATTGCTGTTGAACACCGTTCATTTTAATCTCGTTTTTGCATTCTAGGTATGATCAATTGGAACGATGCCGATTACCAGGCGGCTGGTCACTTCTATATCAAGGTCAACAAGGTCACTATCACTTGTACTAATGCGCAGACAGTTGCAGCCGGTTCGAATATTACTTCATATGTCTATGGCGGCACCAAAGACCAAAGCAAGACGCCTACGATCCTCTACTCCAACCATTCCACTTTCCTGAACGGTGCTGGGCGCTCAGTTCCTGCTTTGGGTCTGGGTGGCATCTTTGTCTGTCTTCTTTTGGGCACTCTTTTGGGTATCAACGCGTTATTGCTGTAAAACGTTGTAGCCCTAGCCTGCCAGGCTCGGATTTAATAGGTTTCTTTGCAGCACATAAACCAGTTCTGAGTTGATGTCCCGGAATTTTAGATTATGCCTATTCGCTCTTTGAATTACAAGAGATTTTATTAAAACTGGAATAAGTTTACCAACAAGAAAGATACAGCAGCGAAAATGCAGACGTAAATCTATGGCGTTATTGGTGTCGAGGGTTCAATCTCGACTATTATACTCGCTTCATCCTGTGATGTGGCAGAAGGGTCCACAAGTTCTGCGAGCAGGGCGTTTGTCTCATCGACGATGGAAGTTAGAGCTTGCGTTTTCGTCCACAGAGGTAAAGCAGCATCGTCTTTGTCACCAATGACCACTGTCGATCTTGAACCTGGCATAGGGAGCAGCTGACTACAGCCCATGAATGCCTGAACACCCCGAATCCGACGATATGTCTCCTGTGCAAGAGGCAAGGACCTCAGTTTTGCGTCGCGAGTCTGGGAAGCTGTCGATTCAACTTGTGTGGTTCCTACATGACTGTATCTCCTGAGGCCCAATCCGATTGAAGGTGAAGGCACAGGCGGAAATGTGGCAGAGGGTGACGCCGGCCCCAGATGCACAATCTTTGGCCACCCAGGTGCCCGATCATAGGGCGTGACAGGTGATACTGCGTATCCAGGCCGCCTAGTGCTTGTTGAAGGAATCTCTAGCATAGAGGGAGAAAGGCCCAACTGGACTGGGGAAAGCGGGCGGAGTACAGGAGACGCATTCGATGGCGAAGAAGACAGATTGGACCGGGAGTGGTGAAGATAAGGAGAAGAGTCAGGGGATGATGGCACACCGCGTGTTGAAGCTCGTTGACGAGCCCTCAGACTAATTGATGCAGACAATCGTCGGTCGCTAGGTGATGATGGATATGGAGGGTGACTTGACCGTGCACCTTGTGTAAGTTCATGCTCGATTCCCAGTACTTTCTCCATCGCCAGAATTTTGAGCTGCATCCTAAGGGGGCTGCGATATGAAGAGACGAATTCAAGCATGGACCATAGGCAGTAATCAATGAAACCAGGACGAGCAAACTTAGCATTGTCATCCGAGGGAAATAGTTGAGCTGTTGTATTGAGACTGGATGACGTTGATACAAATAGATTATAACCCGAATTTGCTGCAGGGAGCTCTAATTGGGCGCTCGATCTAGGAGAGCCTGTAGGTGTCGTTCTGGTTGAGTGCCCGGTTTCCGGTTTCAGTGCGAAGTCTGCGTCCCCTTCGGCTAGCATAGTTCTAAGGAAGATACCAAGACGTTCCCAAATACCAAGGCGGGGAACAGACGAAATGTCGTCGGCACCACGAATAACAACCACCTTGATAATTTGAAGAGCTATCATGAGCGTTGGGATATGAGATTTCCAGAGTGCACTTTCACGTTTTTGGCTGTCAATGGATTTGGAGCGGAGCGATCCAATGCCTCTGGATATCTTGCTGACGTCGTCTAAATCTCGTCGACTCTTCTGGCATGCGGCCATCGCGTAGAAAAGGAGACGAAGCCAGGCATTAGTCAGAGCTCGGCGGTGGACATTGGTACGCGTCGAGTCTCCAATGATATGTGCCCCCGTTTTCATGACCAGTGTTAGTGGAAGCACGACGCCTGACAGAAAATTATGCGTAGGCGGCCGCTTTTCTAACTCGCCAATGATGTCAACTTCACGAAGGAAAATGGCATTGGAAATGAGGGAAATCAAGGTGGGACGATAGGAGAGGTTCATGAGTTGGTTTTCAGAAGAAGCAAGGTCACATGCTGCCAAACCAGCGGAGCATATCTCGTCCACTACAACCTGGGAGAACGCAACATCAGCAGAATAAATGGGGACTTGTAGTAATTTGAGAATCGTCTCAAGCACGCCAGTGAAGTCAACCATCATGAAAGCATGGAGGATAGGGACCAGCCCATGAAGAAAATCCACAGTTTCCTTTATTGCTAAAGGTTCTTCGCGGATAAGCAGCATTTGTACGAACTTGCTCAGAAAGTCTGCAATGACAAGAAAACCTCCTTCCGCCCAGTCCTTCAGCAGACTTCTCGTCACATCAAACGTTTGCTGAACTACGGCAGGCGAAACAGATCCCCCCGCCAAACCAAAAGCAAGAACCAGATGCATGAAGTCCATCCTCATAGCTTTAGAGTCACTGGGTATTCTTGACTTTTCTCTTCCCAGACTTTCTATTCCAGGAGCTGCGTTCAAGACTGTGTCCTCCTCTTGTTCTGGTATTGATTTGGGAAGTTCACCACCTTTGGGCTTGGAGAAAGCTCTCGTGAATATGGCGCCAAGTGCCGCAATGCCTTCTGCAAGAACAGCTCGTGTTGAAGCGGAAGAGTTATAAAGATGACGCGAAAGGAGACGAAGAAGCCGCAGGAAATGTTGTGCTCTTGATATTGTAAGGTCATGGGCAATCACAGTGAGTAGAAGGCGAACAAAATCGTCCATGCTAAGCTGAACACTCTCATATTCTTCCGGAAGTTCAAATTTCATCTGCCAGCTGGACTGCGACTCGCCACGACGTATAGCAGCTAAGAACGTCTGAGGTGTTTCATCCGCAGTATGAATGAGAAGAGCTTCGCGTTCTTCAATTCTATTGGAGTTATAGATGCCTCCCATGTCAATGGAGGAGGCGGTCGTCGTCTTTCTGAGAGAGGCAAACATGTCGAAGATTCCTTTGGAGAACCAGTCTTCGTCGTGCTCGAGCAACATGGCAATTTGACCAATGATATGTACACTTTGGTAAAGAAAAGATTCTTTGTGCAATGCGTAGAACCGATCGACTGCGTACTCGATGGCCGAACGGATTCCAGAATGTGCAGACTGCTCAGTATAAGTTTTGACCAAAGCTGGCATAAAGAGCGTATAGCTCCTTCCCGTTAGAAATAGCCGCTTAAAGCGAGTGCTCGCCACCATAAGTGCTGTGTAGCATAAGTGTATATTACAACCCGAATTAAAAATAACGACTCACCAATGAGTACTTGGCTGACGATATTAATGTCGTTACCATGGGCAAGAAGACTTCGATTCAAGCCGTCAATCAGAACTGCGAGCTCGTGTCGATCGCTCAAATGTCTCGGCATCGAACGAAAGATTTGGGCCACAAGAAGGATATGGCTCCTACAAACCATCAAAGATAGCATGTCAACTGTGCCATTCCTGGACGTATACGCAGTCAATGGCTCTTTGTGGGGTACGAAGTCCCCTAGTTCCATATTTTGTGAAAGACCACCTTCGTTGAGGGAAGGCAATATTAAGGTCGACATACTTTTGCGGATAGCCTGGACGTCTTTGTAATTGCGTTTCAACATCGACAAAAAGAAAAGGTTCTGACAAGTCCTAACCATGGTTATAGAGACGAGACGCGTCAGATCAGCTTCGAAAGGCACGTTCGAGTGTTCAAGATTCCTAGGGAACATTGGGCTTTTGGGTGCTGGAGAAGAAAACCATAGAGAGCCTGATGGAATAAGGAAATGCTCCATCTTCGACCGCCGTATCTCTCGCATGGACATCCCGCTCACTTGAATGGCCAGACTTGAAACGATACGGATGACCTGCCCAAAGTCTTCCAAGGCGTCTGGGGTTTGGACGTGTTTTGCGACAAACTTCAAAAACCCGGCCAAGTTATTAAAGACATAGTGTGTCAATGGTGGCGGAAGAGTCTGCCTGATATGCGCCAAGGCTGAAAATATGGAAACAACGAACTTGATATCCTTGTTCTCGCCTGCGAGGCAATCAAGTACAGATCTTGTGAGAAGTGCGGGGTCACTTCGCATAAGGTCCAAAATAGTTGTGCGAGCTGCAGATGCAATCGAGAATTTGGAATCAAAAACCATATTGACGAGATGACTGAAAATGGAGCACAATGGAGGAACAAACACGGCTCTTCGTTTGCCACCTCCCGCAGGACCTCCTGAAGTTGAGTTACGACGTAGAAGATTCGAACCGTCATCAATTGGTTGTAGAGGTTGCTGAGCATGAGTTCGGCGAGGTGACGGCTGAGGAGTAGGCAAAGGAGAAATCGGGGCAGCTTGTATATCTCCGACTTCCAGTCGGTCGAATTGATCAATGGGGAGTATCGATAAAGGAGTTTTAATCAACTCTTGCCGAGGATCGACCAATAAAGCGTCTTCTTCCACCCACCCAAGCTCTGCCAGACGTTTTTTCAACTCAAGAGGAACTGCACCCTTATCCTGATTCGGGTTTATGTCTTCAACTGGAATGTAGAGACTGCTGCCAATGTCGGTAGCGAGAAAAGGAACAGGAGGACGTCCTAGCTTGAACGGACGGTGCATGCGATCAACAAGGAAGTTTTGTGACAATATTTGGAATCGCCAGTTGATCAGAATACCAATTTTGCGTATAGCCTCGAGCCGGGTTGTATCATCAGACCTGTCGAGAAGACACTTGAGACATAGATTCCCCGAGAAAGACAAAAACATACGCATGCATATCAACTTCCATGGCAGGAAGTAAATCCATGGTCGTCTTCTCTGCACAATGCATGAGCAGAAAGCAAGCCTTCAGTAAACGTCAGATCAAATTCGATGAGATAAAAAGTAACGGATGCCTACAGATGGATTCGAGGAAGTATCTGCGTTATCCAAGAGGCAGTGTTGCCACAGCGTAGGTCCAAGACGTCGATAATCCTCCACTGAAATTAGAGGCGATACAGCAACAAAAAGTTTCAGGGTCCTCGGAATATAACCTTTCGAGAGAGAATCGATCAGCTTTCTATGCTCCACAAAAGTCGCAGCGAGGTCCAAGGGTCTATTAACCCCGATTGACTCCATTAACTCAGCCTTCACAGAACTTACGGCAAGCATCGACGTATGCCGCTGCATCGGTTCATTAGTGGATGGACTTGAAACGAAAGAGCTAAATCTACCTCATGAATCTGTTGTACGCCAGCTTGGGCAGCCATGTATAGACCTTGTATTCGTTGTACCGATTCCATTGCTTCTTGTTCAAGACTTCCTATAAAATCATCCGCGCAGAATTCATCGAACCATTTCAGGGTCGTAGATAACCAGGGAGCCCTAGGAGTAATGAGGCCAGAATAAGACAAAGTGTGGATTTACACTGACTGTTTCAGTGACCGGTTTAGCAATCTGACCTCTCGGAAGAGCATGCAAAGGAGCATGCGTTGCGATGCTGGCAATAACAGATTTCTCTCCTGTGTGCATATTGAAAACTGCTCTTTGTCTTATGGTGAAATGAAATGACCTTGACCTCTATCATATTCCGTAATCGACTTTCTAAAGTGGTCACAAATCTGAGGACGTCATGGAACTTCACATCGGATCCCTGGCAAAACAAACTTGGTTTGCTATGTCAAAGAAAGCAAAAAAAAATTCGAATACTTACCGAAGCATCCCTTTCATGCCTCAATTTTTGCAACTTCCCAATCAACTCTACCAACAGAACAAGTTGTCCTAGCCTGGCGGTACCCCGTTTCCCATCTATACTTCCCAAATCCGTCATTCCGATATCGCTCAACAACGCGATGCATAACATCTCAGGATCGCGTGTCCAGTAATTACTCACATACTTCGCATGTACCTGGATGGTGCAAAGGTGATTGACTACTATCACTTCCTTATCCGACGCAGCACATGCAAAAAAGGGTTTGTAGAATAGAGGCGGCCATGAAAGAGATAGAGAAGACAAAAATGCAGACAATTCAGGGCAAGGGTACGGTGGAAGATCGTCGACGAGTTGCTGGAAGACAAACTTCAGAAAAGTTACACTCGGATTTACAAATAAATATTCTTACGTCGTTAAGTATTGGGAAAATAACAGAAAAGAAACTCTTCTTGATGTCATCGGGAATGTGCTTGAACAAGGACAACAAGACCTGCAATGATGTTTTCCATCCTTCTTCGATCTGGAGTATTGCATAAGAATAGGCAGACATAGTCGAATGTAATACACAAACCAACTGCTGTAATGCCTTTTCCAAAACAGATCTCCAAGGCAAGGCAGACCCAGCTCTATACCAGCCAGCAAGGGTTTGTACTGCCCAGTCCACGTGTTGGAGCTCATCCTGGGAGTCTGTAGAGTTAGCGCCTCCGAAAACGTCTTCGGTCAGATTTTCGAATTCTGGTTTCAAGAGAGTGATATCCAATAACAGTCTGGCAACGCGCGTCCGGGTGTCCAAGATGACCCTGTTGTCGATCCCCGTTTTGACGCCGAGAGCTTCCGCTTCTGGTATGACTCTTGTCTGCACCATGGAAAAAATATGGGGAATGAGATGCGAGTTTGTCGGCAAGACATCAAGTGTACTTGACGATAAAGCAGACGACATTGAAGCTGTTCGGTGACTTTGATGGCTGGATTCAGTTGGTGGACTTTCGAGAGATGGTTGAAGGAACATTCTCGAGAGACGACAGAAAGTGTTCAGCCGTCTGATGCAGACGGTGTCGTATAAATTGGTAAATACTGGATCTGAGAGCACAGGCCAGTATTCCTAGTGGAATCGGGTTAATAAAACAAGTCGAGTGTGAAAATGTCGAAGTGAACATACTTCGACCATGTTACACAAAATCCATTCACCCGTTCGAGGACTATTCTCAACACAATTAAGCAGAGCTTCCAAGAACATCGACCGCCTTATGGCATCGGAATACCGTCTGTCTCTTGCGGAGTACTCTGCACCGTAATCCTCTTCTATGGTACTCTTTTCAACCTCCCCAAGTGAACCAGAAAGTAATTTATTAATTGCATCTCGAAGAAGGTGAATGTCGGGATGAGAAGCCTTCTGAGGGTTGGTTAAAGCAGAAGAAGATACATCGGGCAGGTAAATGGAATGATGTTCTCTAGTAGGGTTATGAGGAATTGAAGTACGGTGCAAGGCGGCCAACAAGAGGATCAGGCCACTAGACAATGATTGAAATCCCTGAGCTGAGAGTTGAATACTTGCATCATCAGTGGAGTGATCAAGAAGCTTCCGTAACGAGGCCAGGATTCGGGTTCGTGTAGAGTGCGGTAAGAGGCTGGCGGCAGCCTTGGTGCACCACAGGCACCGATCGACGAATGCATTCTGTTAAGTGTTAATAAATCAGGCATAAGCACACCACAAAAAAAACGCGCCTCATTAACTGGACTCCAGCTCTTCGACAAGAGTTCGAATGCTTCCACGGCCGTAACTTGTTCTTCATCTAGTCTCGTTATGACATACCTCGTACGCATGAGAAAAGGACATAAGAGGGTAGACAGCAATCGACTCTCATAAGGGAGATGCGCAGAAATACGAAGTCCACCGTTATTCTCAGAGTAGTGCACCAGAATTTGGAATAGTTGGCGGAGAGACGCGGCTGATACATTTGCTGACGAGCTGCTAACCGAAGCCATGGAAAGAGGCCGACGCAAATAGTCTAGCTTCCTCACCCCAGGAATGGGCGCCACGTTAGTGACCATAGTTGTTGAACCCTCCTTTTCTCTCGACGACTTCTGCAATTCTCCATGGCGTGCGACGGTACATGCACGTAGGATTTCATCCCCAAACTTGCGTGTATCACCCTCAACCCCTCGCGCATCTTCCACGACCTGTTTAAATCCGAATTTTGCAAGACGGGAAGGCTTTGGTGTCCCGGGGCGACTTATCGGTTGAGTGGGCGTCGAAGGGCGACTCTGGTGTACGAGTACATGTTGCCGCAAATTGTCCCAGAGATTAGAAACAGGTACAGGCGTCGTATTCGTCGGGTCGGAATGTATGGAAGAAAGAGTGGTTTCGAGAGAAGTTTGGCGCACAGGTTCTAACCTACTTAGTGCTCGGTCTTGAGACACTGAGTGGTTAGCAATAGAATGGTTTATGCTATCTGCGTCTCCCGACCGTTCTTTCACGATAGAAGAGCCAGAAGAAGACTTTGTTCCATCCTTGTTTTGATCATTTAGAATAACATTGCGATTCATTGGCCTAGGTCCATGCAGCACATCAGAGAAAAATGACGAGCGACTCGGACGTGGCGAACTCGTCGATTTAGTAGAGTCGAAGGAGAATAGACGACGTGGCTTTGGCTTCTTGACGTCTTTGTCATTTGTTTCATTGTAATCCACCTTTGCCGACATGAGCTGGTGAATTGTGATGAAAGATGCGCTGTTTATGTCATGTCAACAAATCTCACAAATCTAATCATCTACCCTTAAGAGTAACATGGCGCTCCGCAACCCGACAAGAGTGCGTTGAATAATTGGAAGCTAGCAAGGCGCAATATCATTACTCCCAGTTGACATTCGTGAATTTTTTACCTACAGATTTACATCGTCTGGTCGATTTGGTAATGACCGTCGTGATATGTCAACATCCACTTGAGTTGGTTTTTGTGCCACCTCCACATACGAATATTATAAAAAATCACCTGACGAGTTACGGTGATACTACGACTCAGAAATAAATACATCGAGAAAGCATCTAAACGATTCTGAGATGGTGTCAACTTGGTGTCTGTCTAAAAATGTAGCTAGCCAATTCTTCGGCTCCAGCTTCAGCTTTAGTTCTGACAGAAGACTCTGTTGATGGGTATGCGATGCGACGGCCCTCGATGTTTCATCAACTTAATCAATATCGACTGGTGTTCTAAATCGTCCAGCAACACTATTTACACGCTGTAAAGTCTTCGACTCATTTCATGTAGGAACTACATATTCGTTATATAATATTCTAAAGTATACAGCAAAAATGAATTTCGTTGTAGCAGTTGAGACAAGCTATAGACAACTTCTAGATTTCCAAAAAAAACAGCCATATGAACACTGACCCAAGAATCGATTTGGTTGAATATAATATTTTCAAGAGAAAATTGCCAGAGGACCACAAAAGCAACAAGTATACAGAGGTCTATCCATATGCATGTCCAAGGGAAAATCACGCTTCACCGTGACAGTAGTAGGTGTCCATCGACCGCCCAATGAAATCAATGGGGTCCACTGATTCCCAGATATGCACGGTAATAGAGATGTGCTTGGCGGCCTCCCGCAGCTGAAGAATGCGTTGAATATCATCGTTCGATAAAAAGGGGGGCCATTGGAGGTCAGTTCGGCCCATTATCGGTATGGGCCCAAATCTTGACACCGAGCACGAGTAGGAGGATCTACCAGAAAGATGCCAAGAAGCAGGGCATAAGAAGGGACAGGAACTCCTTCATATTTGAAACTTCGAAGACGGCTGAGTCAAAGAAAGACGCTCCAACAATGACTCTATAGCCTCAGCTTCAGTTCTGCAACGTGATACTTGTCAATGAGAGATAGTTCCTGGAGCGTCGAAATTTCTGACAGAACATTTATCAGTGTGTCCCCAGTGAAGCAATTGGCGAATGAAATTTCAAAGCATCGTAAGGGACAAGATGATCACCAAAGGAAAGCAGCAAAATCTGTATTTCAAGGAATTAAGTGAGGTCCGAAATAAACAATGAGCCAAGTGAGGTCATCGTGCTGCACGAGAATGTGATGTCGGCTGCTTCAACTCCACTAAGAGTTAAGTGTCGAATCAACTGGCGAACGATGAGAGTATTTGGGTAACTACTAAGACATGAATCTTCCCTGTTAATATGCAGGGTAGAGTTGACCATTGAAAGAAGGATAAGCGGATGGTACTAGTTCCCTTGAGTGCTAAACCAAGAAACATTATCCCAATCCAGATCAATGGAGTTGGTGTAATACGGAATCGCACAGACCATTCAAGGATATGGAGTTGTTGATAGTCTGAGCATGGATAAACACATCATCAGGTCTGTGTACTATAAGTTTTTGGGTTTCGTCCATAAATTGCATAGGGCAAATTGTAAATAATTGGACAGGATTTTAGTTAAGATGACATGTAGCAAATTTTCAAAGGCGACTCATTAACAACCAAACAGCTCCAACATCTCCTCAACTACTTCATCAGACGGTGGCTCTATTCATCAATCAACAGAGGTGACTTGCAGGATGGATTGTGAAAGACTTACCTAGATGTTCACGGAAAGCTACCATCGCTCTTTCACACTGTTCCCTCTCTTCATCAGTCATGGTGAGGTTTCTGTGAATCCATTCAATCATCTTCTCCTCCGTGAAGTCGTCGTCGTCGTCGTCATCATCATCAGTGTCAGGGAGACGACCTGCATATCGAGTCTAGTTTTTGCAGGTGATTAGATCACTAAAAATAAAGAAAGATTCAAATTCACCCTCGTAGGATTCCACAGGCTTTCATCTACCCCCCACTCCCAAATCCGAAGTTTTTGAGATTCATTTGAGGACACACCAGCTGAAACCTTTGCACCAGACCCAATACTCAGACAACAGGTTTCTGCAACAAATACAATCTCTCACCTGAAGGGAACTAGATTTGGTTGACTCGACTCGGATATCCTTCTGATTTTTCAAGGACTTTGTTGCTAGTCAGACAGCAGGTTCTGCAACAAATACAATCTCTCACCTTAAGGGAGCTAGATTTGGTGGACTCGATAGTCGTAGAACTCATAGCTATTAGCAACAAGTTTGAGATGAAGGTTTTGGACGACCCCGACTTGAAATATATACACCAACAAATAAAGCCAAACATCTTTCCGTACAGAATGTGCGACCTCCCCAAGAGCAGTCTGCTTGCTCTAAACTTTATTGCCTAACATATCCAAGTTATACCACCATTCAAATGTACAGATACAAAACTAACCTTTAGCAAGGAATTTTCTGTGACGGAAATATTTAGACCGGTCATAAAATTATGCCGCAAACGGCTTACGAAGCCCACATATTGAAGACATCTCGGGAACCCCTACCTAAAACGTAAGACATGTATGGAAGAAGAGAGTGAATGTTCAATAAACGCACCATGCACATTTTACTCTATTAGTAAGTTTGAGGTCGAATTCCTGGTGTCCGTTTTTTGCATCGTCCTCGTAAAGCTGGTGAACTTTAGGTTAAACATCTTCCGAGAGAACATATCTCACCTCGAAAAATTTACTGGACAAGACCAAGACATAAAGATATCAACAAGTGTGAACGCTATCATATGAACTTTCTGGAAATTTTCGTTGATTAGTAAATCACTGTTTCTTTTTCTTGTGAAAAGTGGTACAAACCTCCCAAAACTATGAGATATGTTAGCGGCAAATAATGCTGTACGACCAGAAATGATTCACCTGCTTCTCAAATGGCGTAAAAGTAGCCCAAGCACTTTTTGCTTTGCAAATACAATGCTCGCATCCCGGACATTTTTCAAGAAACTATAAGGCACATCAACAGACTTTTTCTCTTCCTTTTTTCCCTGTTTGCATTGTTCGGCAGTAGTAAGGAAGGCGAACGACCCTCCATTCCCAGATGTTGCTGTAGTCTCCGAGATTTTGCCAGATTTTCTACCTGCAGCCTTCGCTTTCCCTTTTGACCTGCTTTTTTTTTGGGCACCATTGTCGAGATCGAGATCGTCTTCATCAAATTCGGCTGCCTCGTCATCATCGTCTCCAGAAACTATGGAACATCGAGATGAAATGGAAGAACGACGGGAAGATGATTTGCCAGATTTTGCGGACTGTGTCTCTATTTCCGAGTCGTCAGGGACGATGAAATCACCGTCGTCAGAAGAGGCTCTGGAACGCGATTTGTGAAGTAGATGAGATTGTCAGGAAGGTAGGAACATGTCTCTTGAAAGCAGACAGCGATGACGAGGATGAGGATGAGGCCGTAAGCCCGTGTTATTCTCACAACGTCTCAGTCATTTCAAGAAATCTCCAGTTAAGAAACAGCTTGGAAAACCAGTGGCAGTTTTAGATTACCTACAATCAATCAATCATATTTTGCGAGCATAGTTATTGTTCTCAACTTACTGCTAATAGCAGCCGTAGGGGATGAATCAACAAACTTCTCCTTGCGCCTTCTAAAAGCGGTAGGTTCCTCGTCGGAGTTGTCAATTACAATTTTCCACTTTTGACGGCTTTGAGTAGCCTGCAAAATGGTCAACAAGGGGAGTATCTTTGTTGTACCCACAGACTTGACAAAGGTTGTTTGAGGTTCTTCTACGTCAGAACCAAGCATATCCACATCAATAGGATCACTAGTGGGGGGTGAACTAGCGCGTCTTGAAGAAATGACTGAACTCTGATGAACGACGGCGGAATTTAAGGCGTGCACATTAAAGGAACGTGACTCTGGTGTTTTGGATATACTGGAGAAGATGGTGCCTGATTTTGATAAGCGTCTTGAAATTTCGGCGATGCAATATTGTCTTTAACTTTTGCAGCTGGCACGAGTTTTACAACATGACCATTTCCAGCACCTTCCCCAGAGGAAGCTTTTGAAAAGAAAGGTGTGAGGATTTTGGACGGTTCTGCGGATGGTTTAGATTCAGGAGGCATTTCGACCACACAGACGAGGAAACCGAAAGAGCAATATGGCACGAGCAGATGACTTAGCATCTTTGGACGATGTTGTGGAAGACGAAAAAGCGGTTACCAACTTTTATCAACAAACCGCTACATACTGCTCGCGCATGGCCTCGACACTCGCTCTACACCCTACTGCTTCATTTTTGCGATGGCACAGTCTCTTGTCCTAGACACAATCTGGTCGTTCCTCAGCCTTATAAAGTAGTAGGATACTGAAAGGTAAGCATCGCAATTGGGAGATGTACATCTGCTCAACCAAAGATTGCTCATGAATCCGACGGCACATTTCAAAATCCACACTTCATACGACCAGCATAATACAGCCTCTGCTCAGTCGCTCGAACATGGCTGCCGCAATTGCAACTTCCTCTGGACAACATTCAGTCTGCTCCCGCCGATATTCTGTCATATCGTGTACTCCATCTGCCGCCAGGCTTTCATAAGATCTAGCATGTCGTTTCCGCTGATGTCGAGGGAGAGAAAATAGAACAAGAGGAGACGAAGGAGAAGAAGAAGACAGAAGGACAAAGAAAATAAGCAAACGTATGTCTATGTTGTCCATTCTTCTACGTGAATTGACTCTAGATACGCTCAAGATCCCTGATCGATCAAAGGGTATGCAAACTTTCTACAAGGACTAATATCTGTAAAAAGCTCCAGAACCGTTGAAGGACCAATCTCGGAGGCGTTTTAATTCAACGCCCGCCTCTTCTCGGCAACCCAACCGCTAAAAAAGATGCCAGTATTCAAGCTCAAAGCCCAACATTCCAACTCTCCGTGAACTCATCCCAGAACATGTTTTTCCGTTCCGCGTCACTACCTTCAGTGGTCTGCTGGCACCGCCTGGTCAAAAAAAGGCAGAAGACAAGTCCGGTTCGATTGCGGTTCGCGCGATTCGTCCAAGGATGGGTAAGCTGAACTTGAAGGGCTTCACTTCTCCAACAGCGCAGGAAATGGCTAAGGAAATGCGGAACGCTGAGAGCGAGGGTGAGAGTCATAAAGAGAAGAAAGAGAAGAATAAGAAGAATAATGGGACAGTCAAGGAAAAGACGGAATGGTACAGGAGAAGAAGAAGTCGAAAGAGGACAGCTCCAATAATCTATCAACAGTGAGAAGGTGCAAACTATGTGGATATCTACCTCCGGCTCTGCCACGATTCCCGAGCCGCCGAAGCCTGCCGTAGCAAACATTCCTCTCTTTTACCGACTTCAATGCGTTTGCCCTGTATGAGAGGAGGTTCCACGGCCAGCTCTCTCAACCTCAACGCAGTCACTCCCGGTGCACCTCCGTCTAGTGGCGGAAAGAGAAGATTGCAGGATGTCCGAAGACTTGGCTGTCTCTGCTGAAAAGTCTGAGAGACGGACTTCCAGGGAAAGCAGGAGCTATTGTTGAATACAACTTGGACCTCCAGTCCAACTTCTTTGTTTCTTTCTCTCAACTCTGTGCGCGAGACGCAGTAAAATGTCCTCTGTCCTCGAGATTTTTTGCAATAGCTGTGATGACATATGGGCTGGGACAACGTTCTCTAATCTCAAAAAAGCACACTCTTTGATGACGTCTCTGGGAGACGACTACCTTGACTTCTGTCTGAAAAAATTGTCCGATGATCGGAAAAATGAACTTGTCACCCAGGCTTCCACTAAACACATCATTGTAAGCTGTGAGTCGATGCCCGAGTTAATTATGCCATGGCTATGTGGGCTCCATTTATTCACAACACCTTGGAAAGGGCTGCTTCCGAGTTGCCTTTCAAGTCCTCTGAGGACAGATTTTCGAAGAATTCGACCAGAATGTCCCGGAGGAAATATATACCCCTCTCTTCAGATTCCCTAATCAACTGCAGCTCATGCCTCCCTGGTTCAAACCAATTCAACTCAAAATCCTGCAATTGGAGTTGTTCTGAAATTTCATCGGCGGAGATTAAGCGAAGCTGGTTGTCATTCTCCTGAATAGAAACAGATACTTGATTGCCTCGACGATGCAGCAAGCACAGTCGGAGGCGAGTTCGGGTAAGGAGGAATATGAATATATGGGCGATTGTATGACTCCTGCTGTAGACGTAGTATGAAGATACCATTTGCGGAGAGAAATAGAACATTGAAGAATTGCTTGTTTGTTGGTCCCACCATCGATCACGATTCCGTTTAATGAATGGAGGCTCCTGTCCACCCTTAGAGCTGAGGTAGAGAAGGTGATCATTTTCGGGGATGGAATCAACCAGGTGGGAAGGCACGTTGATCACAGAGCGAGTGGTTTTCTTCTGGATGACCTCATAGATAGTGTCTTTGCAATCCTCAACATCGTACACAGTCGCAGAGCAGAATTTTGCTATCCATTGCGACTGGAGTTTCACAAATTTATAAGGGGCCCACCGATTCCACTCTGGATATTGGTAAGCACCCAAATGGTTGGTGTCTGCATTTCTAATGCGCTCGATAATAACATCCATCTCGTCCTTTTCGTTTCTGCGTTGATTCTGCCAGTGCTTGAATCTCTCCTTGACCTGCTCCACAAAGATGTATCGGGCCTTGCGTTCCTCGTCCTCCCACCACTCACTTGGTGTTTTGTTTTCAACCAGTTCGTCAAGATCTGAAGGCAACGCCACTCTTTTGCTTTCAATAGCTGCTCTCCATTGTTCATCGATAAACTCCTGTCCAGCTTCCCACATCCTCTCAGGACTGAAAACTCGCTGATCCCTCCATGCCCGTCTCTCTGCTTCTGCACGTTCAGCACTTATCTTCATCGCAT
>QDKV01005187.1_pt1 | contig 32573 bp, 44 predicted proteins | sample 1861101 | NCBI WGS metagenome assembly QDKV01 (sample SAMN04275158, study PRJNA302643) | Fungus metagenome, whole genome shotgun sequencing project. | isolation source: fruitbody | host: Mallocybe terrigena | place: Sweden | collected 2013 | reverse complement strand
GATGATCTGACCAACGTTAAGGGGCGTTACATTGATATTTTGCCGGCTTGGAGGGCACGGTATTGTAGGTTTGGGGGTCCCACCATTGACGCTGAGAGTACTACTCTCTTTCGATCCTTCAAGGTTCTTCGTCCCTCGTTCTTCGTCCATCCTTTTCTCCCCTCGACTCCTCGCGTGGTAATGAAGCGTTTCGGGATTGAAAGTACTACTCTCAACACCATCGAGCAAGGTGACCGTCGCGATGGAAAACGAAGGGTAGCAGTTGACAATCCTTCAAGGCTCTTCAGGAATGTCGTATATATCAATCAGGAGCGCAAATGTTGATGATTATCGGACGGAGAGGGGTGTATTGTCATGGTTCTCTATGTGCTGGCCAACTTTGTAAGATAGCTAAGAACAACGGGATCGTTTTGATTTGAGTTGTCTGTTTTCTTTCCTCAGATCTTTCATTTCCGTCAACAGAGCAGCCCCGGCGTCATGTACAGCCTTGCGACGCTTTCGCAGTGGCAACATGGGCTCAGCGCCGGGCTTGAATCCAATTACCTAACTGGGTTGTGGATTGTCGGCATCGCCTTGGAGAAGTTGACCGAGGATGGAGGTGAGAAGATGTGGCATAGTGATTCAGGGTGTATGTCTCCATCGACGGTGTCTTGTCTAGAGCTACGTGGTCGGCTGAGATTCCATTAAAGTAGGGTGTGGGTGGTCGATCGTACTGAGGGGGTTCGAATCGGATTCGTCGACTACGGAACTCGTTGGAAGATTGCCTTCGCTGTCGATGGTGGTACTGACGAAGTAATTTTGCGAGTCTGGGTGAAGGTGAATGTACGTGGATAGGCTGGGCAAAATCTCGACTAGCGGATACCGAGGTGAACTGTGTGCAGATGGCGGGATCCATCCGTGAGTTAGATTGATGGTTAAACCGGTTGGGAAGAAGGGGAGATTCTTGTACGTATAAAGGTGATTGGTGACTGTAATGAAACGCAGTCGGTGTCCATTCAGATTGGCGATAGAATCCTCGCTGATCCGGTTTCATGTCAGGAATTCGATTGGGTAGATTTCTGTATGCAATCGTAAACGGGGATTCTAATGGGTCGAGAGCGCGGTACAGGTAAACTTGATATTCGTAAGGCTGCAAGACGTTTTGGAACTTCTGTAAAGAACAAGAGGTCCATACACGAAAATGTAAGCCGACAATGCTTTGGACTCGGTGTGGAAGGTAGTTCCTGTGCGTAAGTCCGGATTCTTAAACGTAAGAAAATTGGGTGAGAGCAAATAAAGCAATGCTCCTGTCTTGAAGTTCTCTGTGTATTCTATTCCGGGCGGCACAATTTCAGTGCGCTGGCGATGATCTTTATCTGCTGGAGGTAATGGAATGGTGTTGCGTTGCCTAGAATGAAGAGGCGGATGATGGGCGCGGTGAGGAATAATGGGCCCTGCTACGGAGACAAAGAATACATGGCCACCGACGGTCTCTGTATTGTCTCGTAAGAATTGCAGAATGACTAAGTTTTCGTTGTTTTGCTTACCCTCCTGCTGTCCAACCTGCAAATCAGCGGTGTTGGCTTCGAGACGACCAGCTTGCGCTGAGGAAGAAGTGGGATGCCAGCGAAGATTTGCAGGTCGAGAGGAATGCTGCGAAGGGTTCAGGAACTGACTGCGTAAGCAACATGGAGACGTGCTTACCTCTCCTCGCCCTGTATCTTGTCGTCTGGTATCAGAAGACTCCAACTCGTGGCGAAAGCAGGCAGCAAAGCTGGGGACGAAGGTGTTGGCAGCGACACCGTGGAGTTGGAGGTGGCGATCGAACTGTCAATGAAACCAGCGGATCAGGCTGTGAAGGAGGCGAAGGGACCACTAGTGGTACCAGCGCAGGAGACAAAGGAGGGACCTTTACAAGATAAAACAGACATATTACTGTAATTTAAATTAGCACAGATTCGCAACGCAGGGTTTGGACACACTATGGCTGGAGTTTGGACTGTCAACGTCGTCAACTTGCAGATCGTTCTGGAAGGAATTGGAGATTGTGACGGTTTATTTGTCCCTCATTCCGCTCAACGCTACAAGTCATCACAACCCTCATAATGCCTTATCCTCGAACAATTCTTACCATGGCTCAGAATTTGATCACAATCGCTGGTGAGAATCCAGATGTCCATGAAAACAAGTTTTACATGCTCTGGAATGGCATTTTATACCATCATTTCCCACTCAGTCTCGAGTATGGAGTGGCACCCCAGACATCCATAACAGGGACTGGCACCAAGCCTGAATTCCTCGTAGTAAAAGTGGCACGTGAAGAAGAGAGCATCGTGCTTGTGGTAGAGCTGAAGAAGCCTGCCGAAGATACACCGGCCGGAAGACAGAAGGTCGTAGAAGAGTTAGCAGAATACATCGAGGAGCGTTTTGATGAAACCGAGTTTTCTACCATTTACGCGATTGGCGGAATCGGATTATCATTTGCTGTTTACAAGATGAACAAACCAGGCCCACCTGAGCCTCAGCTCGTATTCGACTGGTCCAGCAATGTTACTGCTGCGACGTCTTTTGATAGAATGGTGCAAGTCGCCACCTTGATTGATGAGATGACAAACACGACACGGATTTAGCAGCAGGAGGTATGTGTCTATTTTATATTCACGGCCGAGTGCTGCAACTCATCCAGCATATAGGTTGTAGAATGTCTCGTGTCTTGTTGTAAATGTTGTGATCGTTGGTATCCTCGAGCAATAACAATGCCAGTTCAATCCCATATGTGTGTTATGCAAATACAGCAGTCAGCTAGCTGGTAAATAGGCCAGAGGGCAGGAGGAGCCATCCAACCCCTCCCATTAGTGTGAGTAGGTTTCTTTATTGTTTTGGCTATGGGGTGCTGACATATCTGTAGGACGATTATTTTGCCGGGACACAATGAAACGGCTTGAGACAGACGAAAGCGTTACGACCAAGAGACGGGATCATCATTCGCGAATAGGTTGAGGCGACGTTGCACCCGTACCCGCACTTGTGGGTAAGTACTGCGAGAAAGCACCCACCTAACTCTCGTGAGTGTACGTCCGCCTTGTGTAATCACTCTTGGCACTCATTCATTGCGGCTATTATTGACTTTTCCCGTTGAACGACCAGCGCATTCAAGCAATATCGTGTCGCGTCAGTGTTCCACAAAAGTGGAGGGTCGACAAACATCCACCCAATGTGAATCCTTTCGGGATGAATGAAACGCAAGCAGAGAGAGCTCCTCACTGATGTGCCGGTCGCATTACCCTTGCGGAAACAAACCGGATGACCGTCATCCATGAGATGATTGAAAGAAGGTGCTCGACTGGGAGGACGGGACGATTTGCATCCACGGGTAGTTGGAGAATGACGGGCGTTGACCGCCCTAGCACCTGGTGACTGCGCTTAGGCTTGGGCCAGAGACTGGCGATCTCTCATGAAGTCGACATGGACTGATTCCTTTGCCTGTCGACCGCCGCATCTTGTGTTTGGGCAGACCCGGGCGTGGTCCCTTGAAATCTTTCAGCGAGCGCTGTGCATGCTACGAGCGCATCTCAATCATACCTCTTCGTCTTGAACTTCGTAGGAACGTACCAGTGATTGATTGCAGAATCTTCTACATATCCCGACCAGTCTCGAGTCTTCCCCTTGTCATATTGAATCGTCTCGTTGGACCGGACGCCCAGCCATGATGAGGAACAATGCTTCATGATCGTCTGTCTCATCCGGCTTGGGACCGATTCGGAAGGCAAGCGTGAGGGAGCAGGTCGAACAAGTTTTTATCTCTATTTGTTCCCGGATCGAGGGCCAACCCGGTAAGACATAGAGGTATAGGCTCAACTTCCCAAATAACGGTTACCAAAACCGTGGAATTGTGCCCTTTTGGAGTCAACCTAACCGTCGAAATATTGGTCACTCTTACTACTTGAAGGTAGTTACCGTGAACTGTTTTCTCGTCAGTCAATATGACCGAAATTTCTAGCCACAGTGTACAAAACAGATTTCCCACATTTTACTGATGGACGACTCCTGGAACAGCCCAGGACCTGGCGGCTGCGCTCATTTCCGCACTAGAGTTGAACACTGTTAGCCCTGTTTCAGCCCCAAATGACGTGACATTCGACATCCTCCTGGCTGAAGATAATCTCGTCAATCAGAATCTGGCCGTCAAGATTCTCGCGAAGTATAGACATACCGTCGAAATTGCCGAGAACGGAAGTCTCGCTGTCGATGCTTTCAGAGCAAGGGTTGCACAGGGGAAGCCGTTTGATATCATTCTTGTATGTCGTATTCCGTCTACAATTCTCAACCAAAACTTAACTTGCTTAGATGGACGTTTCGATGCCCTTCATGGGCAGCATGGAAGCCACCGAACTCATTCGTTTGTATGAAATGCATAGAAGTTTAACTTCAACGCCTATTATTACCTTAACGGCGCATGCCAGTGAGTCCTGTTTAGAGAAGCTCTATAATGATTCTCAAGGTCGTATTAGTGATCGGCGACAGAGAACGGTGCTTGCAAGCTGGGATGGACGATCATATCACGAGTGAGTACTGGGATTCATCATACCGCTCATATCATAATGACTTTTTCGTTAGAACCTCTTCGTCGTGGAGATCTCTTAAATGCTATTAACAAACTTGCAGGAGACAGAGGCGCTCAAAAGCACCATCACCTCTTAAGACGACCACATGCGATCACTCCATATATTCGTAGGACCGCCAGCGCAGAATTATTACCAGGCTGCACGATACTCCATTTCGATTTTCCCCATTATGTACAATTCTCCGTTGATTTTTCTCGGCAGCCTTTTTGACTTCTACCTGTGATTCATGTGAAACGAATCTGTATTCTTAGCGGTGCTTCGTAGCCTCGACGATTCGAAATTCTGTAATTCCCATACATGTATAATTATTATTACAATGCATCCGATGGAACTCCCCGACACGATGATCGCTTTATTCTTGTTGGTAGCAATGTAATTTAGTCTGCTGTAGTGTTTATAATTGCAAATGCTTCAGCTTGCGCCTCGGTATTGCCATACTGAGTCTTTCCGTTCTACAAATATATTAATACACCATTACCAATATCAATGTCAAAAGTTTTTCGGTCACTTGCCTCTTGTGTTTTTTTATTACTTGCCTTGCGTCCCTTACCTCTCCTTCTCAGTTCAGCCGCATACTCACAGATTTTCTTCATCCTACTGCAATTGACACACATAGGGGTTCCTCCATCGCATCGAAGCTTCCGCCCTATGGCTCACATCAGATTCCAAATCAAGTTTGGTCCGCTCTTAACTAATACACCTACCATGACAAAATCCACATGCCACCCTTATCTTTTTCTTCTTCATTCCACTCCCTGTCCCATCGGCTTCACCCTTTTCTGTCGTATGACTCTGTACTACACCCTGTGAGAAATCTTCACCAGAGGCCACTACAGGCGACGAAGATGACGACGATCGGGACGGAGAGCTGCTGCCACTCCACGAGTATGCCTCATGTGTTCCACCATGCGGGATTGGAATTTGGAGATGGGGTGGGCCACTGATAAGGAACGGAAGCAGTTCTAAAGGTAAGGAAGTTTGAATCCACGGTGACGCCATTGTGTTTGTGGTGATTGTTCGAGAGAGCATACAGATTGCATGAGGATAATTTCAGGGTTTAGTCTTGCAAGTTGAAGTTGCCGATGCAGGGTCGAGCTGGTGCTGTCACACACACCTGCGTAGCAGGCCCTCACTTGGTTTATCCAGATAATCACCGTTCATGTAACCCGAACCTATATTAAAGATGCCAACCCCCTCCTCCCTCCTCCCTCTCTCCCTATCTTCCAGAAAATTTGCCCACACAGCAATCACCTGGCTCCTTGCTTTCCAATCTGTGCGACCAGGGAACGGCCACATGACCCACAACTTGTCGACAATCGGGTCTCCCCATCGCCCACATCCACGGGATCATCACTCCTCCCACAGACGGATCCATTACTCTGCCCGAAACTGTTGATTTTCACAGGACGCACAACCCAACTGAGTCTGCCGATCTACATTTTCTCTGAACATGATGACGGCGCTTCAAATACTATCACCCAAGTCGCTCATCTAGAATTTGGACGCGCATGCGACCTTGCAACGGCGCCTAACCACGATGCGGTGACTGGTCACAGCACAACAGTGACACGAGCCTGTACGAAACCTGCAGCAACTAAATCACCAGCACAAAGAATGCCGGCATGTCACAATGTCGGAAGCTTCTAAAGAATGCCCAAGCAACTAGTGGGCCAAGAGAAATTCAGCTGAGGTTTGGATAGGTTGTCGGGTAAGGAGTCACCATATCTCTTTTGTTTTTGCACCGCTAACTCACGTTCTAACTTGCAGTTGATGCCATTTATGTCCTACCTCAAGACCCCATCGTTAAATTTGGCCAGAAAATTTGCGCTGAGGTTTGGTGTGCGGACATAGGGTTTCAGGTAAGAACTCGCTGTGTGTCCTTCATTTTTGCATTCTATCTGACGTTCTAACTCGCAGTTGATGCCATTTATCTTCAACTTCAAGACTCTGTTGTTTGATTTGGCCAGGGAAGTTGCGCTGGGGTTCGGTGTGCGGACATAGGGTTTCAGGTAAGAACTCGCCCTGTCTCCTTCATTTTTGCACCCTATCTAACGTTCTAACTTGCAGTCGATACCATTTATGTCCTACTTCAAGACCCCATCGTTTAATTTGGCCGGGGAAGTTGCGCTGAGGTTTGGTGTACGGACATAAGGTGTCAGGTAAGAACTCGCCTTGCCTCCTTCATTTTTGCATCCTATCTGACGCTCTAACTCGCAGTTGATGCCATTTATGTCCAACTTCAAGACCCCATAGTTTGATTTGGCCAGGAAAATTGCGCTAGTGTTCGGTGTGCGGACATAGGGTTTCAGGTAAGAACTCGCCGTGTCTCCTTCATTTTTGCACCCCATCTAACGTTCTAACTTGCAGTCGATGCCATTTATGTCCTACTTCAAGGCCCATCGTTCAATTTGGCCAGGAAAATTGTGCTGAGGTTTGGTGTGCGGACATAGGGTGTCGGGTAAGAAGTCACCGTATCTCTTTTATTTTTGCACCGTAACTGACGTTCTAACTTGCAGTTGATGCCATTTCTACTTCAAGACCCTGTCGTGCGATTTGGCCAGGAAAGTTGCGCTAGGGTTCGGTGTCTGATCATAGGGTACGACAATCGGGATCTCCGAGTGCCAACTGTTGCAGGACGGTAAGAGGTATACAAGAGATGTGTTGTGATGCGTTGCCTCCCATTCTGCAGGAGTTGAATAAGGCGAAGCGTAGGAGAGAAAAATCTCGTGCAGCATTGGACGGCATGATCATGAGCTGGGGTACACTCAGCCAAGCGTCCCAAACGACGCACATCGAATCTTCTCAACCATGCCTATACAGCTGCCAACAACTCCAACCGTCAACAGGCACCTTTGATGGTCGAATACCAGATGCACAACCAGTGGGAGGACAATAATGCCTCATCTTCGCCTGATATAGCCCAACGATATCCAGGAGTCGACGTTCCATCTTGACCTCCGTCTCTGTGGGTGGAATGCTGATAATTGCAACACAACCACGTCGGGGATCCGGTCTTCAGACACCATCAACAATGTCCAAGGTGAAGATTCAGAACATCCAACGACACTTATTCCCGCAGGCAACGCCTCATCTTCGTGGGAAATACCCCAACTACACCCATGAGTCAACCATCCATTGCGACCTCCGTCTCCGTGGTGCAATGCAAATAGTCATTAAGGCAATCCGACCACGTTGGAGGTCGAATCTTTAGACACCATCGACAACATCAAGGCGAAGTCTCTGCGGTGGAGTAGACATTCGTCAACAGAGGACACGACCACGTTGGAGGTCGAGTCTTTGGACACCATGGACAAAGTCGAGGCGAACGACTAAAGACACCTAATTCTCACAGGCAAACAACGATGGTCGTATCCCTTGCAGACTACAACACCCGGAACGAGTCGATCCTCCAACTCACCCTCCGTTTCGGAGTCTTCAGACACCATCAATAATATCAAGATGAAGATTCAAGTCTAGGCGAGGAGGCGTACATCCCTCCTCGTTGTTCAACTTCCTTTCTTTCACAGTAGAGGAGTCTTCGAACACCATCGGACTCGCCGACTACAACGTCTTCAAATTCAACCTTCTTTCTGAATGTACTATAAGTATCTGTAAAAGAATGTAGCATAGTTGAAATAAAGAGTGCTGGACACTATTGATAATGCAAGGCGAGACCTATACTGCATGTGTGTGCATAAGGCCGTCAGATTTTCAGCTGCTTTGTCAGTTTCAGAGATTGCCTATAGATGTAGTAATATTCATAAATTGTATAATCAAATACGGCACCAATCCTCCCTGATTAAATATACTCGTGCTGAGAGCCTGTTTCGGTGGTGATCATACGTATGTTACCTGATCAAACATCAGCCAGTGCAGAGCAACGGAACGGGGAGGTAATAGATCAAGCTCTCGTGAAGCGAGTGGTCGATTCGTTCGTGTCTCTCGGCTTGGACGATACTGACACCAACAAGGCCTGTTTGGACTTCGAGACCCCGTTCATCGACGCGACTGAAAAGTATTACAAACAAGAATCCGAATCCTTCCTCCTTACCAACTCAATCTCCGACTACCTCAAAAAGCCGAAGAGCGTCTGAAGGAGGAAGAAGACCGCGTGGAAAGGTATCTGAACACCCAGACGCGTCGACCGCTGATCAGCAAATGTGAGGAGGTCCTGATACGTCAGCATGCGGAGATGATGTGGGAGAGTTTTCAAAGTTTGTTGGATTATGATAAGGATGAGGATTTGTAGAGAATATATGCGCTTTTGGCGAGGATATCGGATGGGCTTGAGCCGTTGAGGAAGAGGTTTGAGGAGCATGTGAAGAAGGCTGGGTTGGCGGCTGTGTCGAAGCTTTTGGGTGGGGATTCATAGGAATCGGGGTCGACAGCGGCGGCGGTGGACTCTGTAGACCCTAAATCCTACGTCGACGCTCTCCTTGATGTCCATAAAAAGAACTCTGAGACGGTCATGCGGAGTTTCCGTGGCGAAGCTGGGTTCGTGGCCAGCCTCGACAAGGCGTGCAGGGAGTTTGTGAACCGAAATGCGGCCAAGGGCCAGTCGAATGCGAAGTCACCTGAGTTGTTGGCGAAACATGCGGATTTGTTGTTGAGGAAGAGTAACAAACTTACTGAGGAGGATGATTTGGAAGTTGCTTTGAACAGGGTGGTAAGCCTTCCTTCACTTCCCCTCTTTTATTTGATGACGTTTCTTTTTTCTCTGAATAGATGGTTTTGTTCAAGTATATTGAGGATAAGGATGTATTCCAGACGTTTTATACGACGAAGCTGTCGAAGCGGCTTATACACGGTGTGTCTGCGTCAGACGAGAGCGAGGCGAGTATGATTTCCAAGTTGAAGGAAGCGTGCGGGTTCGAGTATACGAACAAGTTGCAACGGATGTTCACTGGTAACTTTCCTCTTCTTCTCTCAGTTTAACGTCTTTCAATATTTTTGCGTAGATATGAGCTTGAGCAAAGACCTCACAGATGCGTTCAAAACACGCATGGAACAAAACCACGACGAAGTGGACATCTCCTTCAGCATCATGGTGCTTGGCACCAATTTTTGGCCTCTCAACCCACCCACGCACGAGTTCATCATCCCCTCTGAGATCCTCACAACCTATGACCGATTCAAAAAGTACTACCAAACAAAACATTCTGGTCGAAAGCTGACATGGCTATGGAACTACTCGAAGAACGAGCTGAGGACAAACTACACGGCGCAGAAGTATATTTTGATGACGAGTGCGTATCAGATGGCGGTGTTGGTGCAGTATAACAAGAGTCAGACGATGTCTGTTGAGGGGTGGAAAAGATAATACTAAGAAAAACAAGGATGGCCGAATAGACCAAACCGATTTCCTGAATCATGCAGCTGCAAGCTCTCGTTATTCCTTGTTCACGCCAATGGAGGCTTCCATTATTTTCCGTTTCGCCGGACGTGGTGCGCCTCTCAACGTCTCGCTCTCATCGACTTTGCTCAATTCTTGGACCTCGGTGGAAGTCTCCCCGTGAAGAGCACACCGAGCAGAAATTGAAGACAGGAGTAACTCTGGTGCAAAAATTCTTACATTCAGCGTATAACTTCGTTCAGGGTGGTATTGCTGGAGCGTTTGGGGCCACTGTGGTGTATCCCATTGATATGGTCAAAACCAGGCGAGTTTGCTACATTTGCACTCTGGTGGTTATTCTCCCGTTTCGTCGTTAGGATGCAAAACCAACGGTCAACTGTCGTCGGTCAATTAGTATACAAGAACAGTATCGATTGTGCGCGGAAGATTTTCAGAAACGAAGGTTTTGTAGGTTTCTACAGGGGTCTTGGACCGCAGCTTGTTGGCATTGTACCCGAGAAAACCATCAAACTGACTGTCAACGACATTATTCGAGCTCGTGCCATGGATCCCGAAACTGGACGTATCAAACTCGTCTGGGAGCTTGTTGCTGGTGGTTCGGCTGGTGCATCACAAATGATAAGATCAACTTTTGTTCGCGAGTATCAAGGTCTCTTCATCCAAATTTCGGGCAGATCTTTACAAATCCGTTGGAGATTGTGTGGGTATTTGTTCGCCGATTTGTGAAAAAATTTATGAAAAACTTTGGGACAGGAAAATCCGTTTACAAGTTCAAGGTGAAACTGCAAAGGTCGAAGGCGCCAAACCGAAGGGTGCTATTCACATCATTCGACAACTTGGCGTTCTGGGACTCTACAGGGGCTCATCGGCATGTTTACTTCGTGACATTCCGTTCTCTGCCATCTACTTTACGGCGTATTTCCATCTGAAGACAGATGTCTTCCAAGAAGGATACAACGGGAAGCGTTTATCGTTCCTTGAAACTCTGGGGGCTGCTACTATTGCGTGCGAAAATCATTCTCTTTGCCGTGTTATGCCATTTTGCTCATGGGCGATACTAGGGGTATGCTAGCCGCATACCTTACCACTCCTGCAAGTAGTATCCTAAGTATATCTCACTGCTCTGCTTGACATGGATCACAGATTTCGTGGAGACTCGTCTACAAATCGCGGCCAAGAAAGGACAGACACATTATGCTGGTCTGCGGGATGCGTTCGTGAAGATTTGTTGGTGTTTTTGTACTGCCATTCTAGAATCAGGGTAACTGATAGAATTTGAAATATAGATTGTGAAGAAGGTTTTCGAGCATTGTTCAAGGGTAGTCCAGCTCGCGTCATCCGCAGTAGCCCCCAGTTCGGATTCACGCTACTAGGTAAAACAATTGATCTCTTAAAGATGTTAATGAATTTGATACTGAAATGGGCTTTGCACAGCGTACGAGACATTGAAAGATCTCTTGAGTTGGAGCCACTTCCTCCACTACTGTGAAAGTTGTTGACCAGATTTGATCTTATTTCCTGGAACCCTAGCTACCTTCCAAAAGAACATTTCTCCACGAGCCAACAAACCCTTTGCGGTATCGACAAGTTCACACTACGAGACTGCTTTCTCGATTGGACTCAAGTCAAAATATCCTGCTTTGGCTACCCGAATGGGATGGTTCAATTCCAACGCCCGCAATCTTGAAACCGAAACCTTTGTGGTCGGGAAAACAGATTCTCAGCTTGACCATTCCTCGTGGAATCAACATCTACCGATCTCCTGATCCAAAATCGTCGAATCCAGTATTCGATGGCGTTTTGATTGAGAATGGCAAGCTCATTTTCATGGTTGAGAAGAAAACTGTTGGAGTATCTCAAGAAGGTCTGTGCACGTCGTATTTCGCGAAAAACGGTGGTCAACCGGGTGTTTATGGAGGAAGACCAGGAGACCCGAGGTGTGTTCTCTAAATGTCTTATTCTTCGCATTTGGTAATTATAAGCTGCGTATCTGGCATATGTTTATATCCAGCTCATCAAATTGGCTGGCGCCAATGAACGGAATACCTTATCCAACTTGGCCCATTTCACCCAACGCACCTCCTATGAGCGCCTCTTCATGGACTTTCGGATCGTACACTCCTTGGGCGCCTCCTACTTCTGCACCGCAACCTTCTCTTGCTTTTGGCTCCCAAGCAAGTTCTGCATGGGGTACTTACACTCCAGGCGGTACTTGGAGCTCGGAATCCACAGCTGCTTCCTGGGGGGCACAGACGCCAGCGGCTTATTCCCCTTGGATCCCTCCCCAGCAGCAGCAGCAAGAAGGGACATGGTTCACACCCAATATGCTCAAACCTCCAGTATCGCCGTACGATCCGAGCGCAGTGCAACCCATCCTTTGGCCTGGAGATGGCGCTGTTGGTCATTCGGGATATCCAGAAGGATGGGAAAACGGTTCAAAGCCATCAACATTGAAGAAAACTCATTCGAAGAAACGTCATAATTCTACGCACAATGACTTTCCTAAACGACCTCCTCTTTATTGATCAACAAGTTGGGGAGATTACCCAAGTAAAGGCAGCGGCAGGCCTATCTATCCTGCCATTACCCCTTTGAACGCCCTGCATACTCAAAGGGCGACATTTTCGATGAGAGGAATTTGGCGAGGCGGCCGCTGGATTGGAGACCTGATTATAAGCCCAAAATCGCGTCTTGGCTGTTCAAGAACAGAACCGAAGTCGCAGGTGAGGTACTCTATGTACTCTTCGCACCAATCTCTCACAATAATTGCTGTGCAGATTACGTCGACCCTATCAAACGCTCTCTCCATCCCCTTCTACTTTTCACACAAAGTGACCCGCCGATATATCAGAACCTCCTCGAAACCCCCTTCCATTCATCATCGATAGAATTCTTAAATGTCCGTCGACCTCATAATGATATTGACCTTGCACAATTGGCCTGCCAACCTTCCTCCGACTTTTCATCCCCGGCTTTTATGGTATATCGACGTCTAGGTCCCGAGACAACTCTGCAGCTTTGTACTGGCATACAGATGTTCGTCAACTTCCGGCTTTTCCACAACGGCTTCAGTATCCGAGTTGGCATCGGCGATACTATTGCAGAAGACTATGTCCTACATTACCCAAACCATTTCGGAGAGAAAGCAGAAAGTTGCGAAGGTCATTGAGGAGGCGACGCATGACCGATTGAAGGCCAAGCCCGGTATGACCATTCGCGAGTCGTTCGAGAGTGTTGTTGAACGACAGCTGAATCTGGCCCGTGTCAATATGTGCAGAAGCACTTGAAGGAGGATAACAAGCAGATGGCAGTTGCTGGTCCGAAGGGATCCTTCATTAACATCTCCCAGATGTGTCCGTCAGCAGTGGAAGGACGACAAATTCCGTTTGGATTCAAGCACTCTCCCTCACTTTACGAAGAATGACTTTAGAATCGAGAGGATTCGTATCTCTGCGGGCTGACGCCGCAAGAATTTTTCTTCCACGCTATTGCTGGTCGTGCAGGTCTTATCAATACGGCCGTCAAAACTGCGGAAACCAGGTATATTCAACGAAGGCTTGTCAAGGCTCTGGAGGACGTTATAGTCTGCTATAACGGAACGGTTCAGAACTCGTTGGGCGATTTCATCCAATGGATTTATGGCGAGGATGGCATGGACGGCGCTTACATCGAAAAACAGACTATCGAAACATTCGGCCTGAAAGATTCGCGAGTTTGGGCACAACTACAGAGCGGATGTGACGGACCCTGAAGGAGGTTTTCTACCTGGTGTCCTTCGGGTTGGTGTTGACAACAGTTCGCTCGAATTGCAGATCAAGTTGGAGTACGCAGCTATGCTCGCCTTGTGGAGGATAGGAGATTTGGTCCTCTGTCGCGTGTCCACTAACCAGCCTCATTACCTTCCCGTCGACCTCCATCGTGTCCAAATTTCTCACATTGATAATCGAAGCCTTCCGATCTGGAGTCAGGAAGCCCAGGAGAATGCGACTCTCAACTTCCAAATGCACTTGAGGGTGACACCCACTACACAACGCGTATTGGAGAAATTTCGCTTGAGCAGGGGGCATTTGACCAGTTTCCTGGCGAGATGTGTGGCACACTTGCTGCGCAATCTATTGGAGAACCTGCGACGCAGATGACACTCAACACCTTCCACTACACTGGTGTATCCAGTAAAAAAACCCTCGGTGTTCCACTTCTAAAGGAAATAATCAATGTTGCTACGAATATCAAGACCCCGTCGCTGACAGTATTTTTGGACCCAAAGATTGCGGCCGACTCTGTGTTGGCTAAAAATGTTGTATACGTCGCTCCGAACTGTCACTGCCGCCGTTGAAATTTGGTATGACTCCAATCCTACGTCGACGATAATTGAAGAGGACGCCGTATTCGTCGAATTGTTCTTCGCGATCCCGGACGAGGATGTCGAATCAAAACTGCATCTCCAATCATCCTGACTACTTTGTCTGATATTGGATTGTGCCAAGATGATCGACCGCAAACTCTCAATGCAATACGTCGCTGGTCACATTGCAGAAAGCTTCAAGACCGAGTGAAGGCAACTCCGAAAAGCTTGTTATTCGTTAAGTGTCGTGATGAATCTTACATACCCGGAACGAGGTTGGATTTTTTGTCTTGCTGCGATGACTTGCTCATATAAAATGATCAGTTACTCCTTTCAACATCGCCTATTTGCAAGAGCTTGTGCGGAATGGACCGAGGGTACCTGGGAGCAAGATATGTAGTGCAACCTTCGGTGCAACAAACGAGCAGACGCTTTCCTTCAATACGGTTGGATTATTGAACGCCATTTAAGAGAGTGAGGAATCTTACTAATGGCTGTAAAATTTGTCCATTGTTGACGCGTTTTATAGCTTCGTCCTATTCAATCAGCAGCCTTCTCTGCACAAGATGAGCATGATGTGCCATCGAGTTAGGATATTCTGGTGCGTATTCTCAGCTCTCACATTTTCTATATATCCTAATTTGGCCTCCGTCAGCCTTCCGCCTAAATCTTTCGGTGTATGTAGTAAAAGGAGTTTCAACTATGAATTTGCAAGACGAAGACAATTCTCCGAGTCGTGACAAACCAATATTAGACGAGGATCCAAATGAGGAAGTTGCTGAAGAGGACGTACTTGCTGAAGTGAAACTCGCTGCAACCATTCGTCAGTCACGGTGTTTTCTTGATTTCTTCTTCTTTACTTGTCTGGCAAATCCTAATAGAACGCAGATGGTCTCTTCATGCTGCTGCAACAAACCTTGAGCTACCGTCGTTCCCAACTATGGTTCGCAGGTTTCTTTATGACCAACTTTATCCCGATTCCACAATACCTTCAGAAGACGTTTTGGAGGACTCCTATCTTGAAGTCGAAGAGAAGATTCATGTTTACAATTCTGCTGTTGCAACATTTCGGGCACCAAGTGATCTTAGCAACATCAACGGAATGCGTCGCGAGCACATTCGGGCAACCTCATCGTGGAGAAAAGCTGCCGCTCGATACGATTGTGTTCTCGTCAACTCACATCCAGATCTTGACAGCGCACGAGGTTTCGAAGTCGGTCGTGTTTTCTTATTCTTTTTTCTTTCAAGCACCGCGACAAAGTCTACTCCTGCGCTCTTATCCAATGGTTTTCGTTTGTTGGCTCAAAGCCTGATGGGGACACAGGAATGTGGATGGTAGAGCCAGAATTTCATGAAACCGGCGAACCTCATCTTGCCATTATTCACACTGATAGCATCTATCGGGGCGATCATCTTATACCTGCTTATCGCACTGCTGAACACGTCGGACGTACCATCACAATGCATTTGTCATTGGACAGCTTCCGTCTTTCTACGTCAACAAGTACGCTGACCACCATGCTTTCGAGATCGCATTCTAATCCTACAATTTTTCATTCGGACCTATTCGGATGGATGCAACTCGGGACGATGCCTCACATCTTGGAAGTTAGGAATGCTTATGACGATCCATCCATTTCGTCACCTACGACCAATGATCTTATTAAACACGCCGGATCTTCAAGTTGAGGGAATCAGAAAGGGAAGGCGCAGTCAGGACGAGCCAAGTCATTGCGATGAACCACTGATGTTCACACCGCTGAAATCTGCTGCTGGAAGGTCGATGGTCCTGTCGTCAAAGGCTTCTTTCCTACATCTTCATGCCCGTCCTACGTAAGTCGTTAGTTCTTGGCGCGAGGGGTCGCTGATAAAATTCGACAGTCCCTTGCCTTGTTCTTATTGTCGTTTTACTTTTCCTTATCTTCATTATTCTCTTTCGCATGCATACAACAAATCGTCGACTTGTGGAAGATGTGGAGAGATTGAAGATGTGGGAGGAGAATGTTTTGAATTCTAGGGATGATTGCAGGGGAGGTGAGAAAATTTCCTTCAGTCTACAGTTTTCGGGTTCACGAGCATAGTTTGCATGATCTCGGGCAGAAATGTGAATATATGCAACTGCAATATTATCGCAAATTGTGGTGGGACGAACCAAGCCCACAATTTCTAGTTGTCAGTGTTTCCTGCATCTGTGGATCTTCCCTACTAATTTATCTGTAATTTTCTTTTATCAGTTATAGATCAATGTCTACTATGACAATGTTGTAATTAAATAGAAAACCGGGAGGGTTCGAGAGTCCTTGTCGTTGAAAAAGCAACAAAAAGGGTTGTACCCTCCTTCCCTTGGGTTGCCGTCCCGGTCGTCGTCTTTACGACAGGAGCTAAGAGGTCGACGATGGGATCAGTGACAGCAACCAATGACTCCTTCCTTTCGACCATCACATACGACGTCAATCGGCACACCATCGTTGGCGCATGCGTAGTGAAGCTGCAGGCTTCGTGATAAGGTAAGGTCTTCGTTTTTGCCATATTGGCCACGGTAGGACTGAACTTTCGATAGGCGATCGTCAGGCTCTGTTGGCGTCGATACGGATTCGGCGCCGTCGTAATCGACTCATACAGGGATTGGATCAGTGTGGTTGCTCGGGTGGGGTGGTAGGGTCGATTCCGAGATCGCGTTCGTCCATATTCATCTCCCTCTCGATCTCGCCTACTAAACCTTTGTCGAATTCTGTCACCGGCCATTCTTCCTGCCACATCCCCTCATCCATTATATTCCCATCAATTCCATCCAGGGTCCAGGGAATTTCGAACCACACAAGAATCGTACTCCCATGCCAGTTCCTTCAAGATTAGGAGTTGCAACGGTCAAGGGCGTCCTCTTCACGCCGTGTCGTGGCATTTTGAACATTACTTTCGTCCTTGTTGCGCGTTCTTTCCCCTAGGAAATTCCTTTTCGTTGATGTATACAAGGATCTTGGACAGATCATCATGCTCTTTTGGACAACTTGCGGTCGATAGGGTACAAAGCTATGAGGGGGCATCAGCCATCATGCCCAGCGCATGATAAGTACGTGCCATTTTATTTAGAGAAATTTCTTATATTGATTGATGCATAACACCCAGGGGGCTATACGCTGACCGCCCTCGACAACAACAAGATATTGGACTAAGACCGGCATTCGACATGCATTCAATGGGTGTGGCCTGAGGTTTGGAAGTTGGGCCCCAGCGTCCAACGGGGAAAGCCCATATTACCCGCGAAAGGTGAGCTTTCGTGGGCATTTCCCCTTACTTTCCACTACATTCAATCCTTGCTGTGCCAAGACAGGCGGTCGCAGGCCCCTTCCACTCAGGTAAGCCAAATCCAATAATTGTGCCAAATTAAGCTTCATCAAACCATATTGATTCGTTATTTCCAGCGCACGCAGAATCTCGAGGATTGTTCAGGTAGCTGACGAGTTACGGGTCGAATACTGGTCTGACCGTACATTGTAAGTTCTCGTCGCCGTTTTCACAAATTCATATCTAACCTTGTTTTCTCTCTTCTAAAAGTTCAAATTTGACATCCTTTGGCTTTTCCTCACGGTGCTCGCCTTTCCTATGCCCAGTTGAACTTCGACATGGCCAACTCTCTGCCCGATCTGACTAGGTAAGTTAAATGTTCATTATCTCGAATATTTTTGACCTCTGATTAGTTCTATGGATTGGGCCATTCCAATGCAGTCAAAATACTGGGGATTGATTGGGTTGTTTGGCAGGTTTAGGGCGGAATATCAGGCTTCATAGTGCCCAACCTGTTGCGAGGTAAGTTCCACTATTATTTTTTATTCTATGATTCTTAGTGTGTTTTTTCTTTTTTTAAAGGTTTATTTGGATGTCCTCAACCCCCTCCTGTATTGTGTCAGACTCCCGCTCACCTCCACGGATTTTGGTCATCCACCCCTCCAGCACCTGATCGTCTCAGACTCTGTAAGTCCAACTTTCTCCAAACCACACCAACTTGATCTCTGTTCGAAGGCACGGATTATACGATTCCAATGCGCCAAAAATATTGGAAACATTCAAAGTATTTGGGGAACTACAAGGGGAAAGGTGTGCCAGCTCATTGCGAGGTAAGTCCCCCTATCGTTTTTTATTCTATGGTTCTTAATGTGTTTTTTCTCTTTTAAAAGGTTCATTTAAATGTCCTCAACCCCCTCCTGTCGAAGACGTACCATAGCCATTCACTCGGCGTCTCTCAACACTCGATCTGCCACGTTGGTCATTGGCTTCGCCTTCATCTGTCAGGACAACTAGTTCATTCAGCCAGCACCAACATCCCCTGTCGAGATCGTACAGTTTGGGTGCCATTATTGAATCTCTGGAAGAAGGTGTCGATGAGCAGATGACCGTCATCGCACCACCTGTGTTGCGTCCGCGATTATCGAGGCACTACCCAAGCTGTCTTAGTTTCCGTGATTCCTCGTGTTCGTTGGAGAATTATGATCGTTCTTCACTAAGACGAATGAGGTCGCCTCCTTTCTAAGTCCCTTTGATCAAGAACAGTGGCACAGATACCCTCATGTTGGCATGTTGCACTACTCCCTCAAAGACCTCGTGGCCACCGATCACAGCTCCCTTCCTCTTCCAAAACTGAAATTTATCTCATCGCCTACTATGACATCGTCTCCTGAGTTCCTGACTCAAAGTACTTCAAATTTGAAAGCCAGCCCAGCGGTCTCATCGGCCTATACAGACAAGTCCCCTGATGACAATGAAGTTGACTGGCTCTGTGATCCAGAAACCGACATTGCCGAAAAACTTGTCAAGTAATCAATAATATTTGTCTTGCATACTGCCAACGGGTGTAGTAGCGAATTTTTACAATAAAATACAAAGAGTACTATCTCTGTTTGCAGTGTCAAAAACGTGATCGCAAGGCTCTAACTTTCTACCTTCAAGAACAAACCTTCCTCGACAACTTTATTCATCGTATTAACCCCAGTTATGCGCATGTTTTAACAGTTACCACTCCTTCAGGCGTAGCTCACTGCCGCTCTCGTCGACGTGAAGGTACACCCCGACTTTATTTGGCATTTACATTACTAACTACTTTCTATAGCACTTCCGATGTTTTCGTTGCATTGGAATTTACCCTTTAGCCTATCATTAATGCGTTCTGGGTCCGCTACTCGATCTAAGAAACAATAACGGTAGATGCGCCTGAGCAGTGGCTTGGAGGGTCCGTAAGTAGTTCGATTTGAAGGTGAACCATAATCAGAACCAACATGAAACAACCCACTCCTTTTGCGATCGTAGTTCAAAAGCATTCTCGTCGAACTCTGCGTCTTCGTATGACATGTCGTCGTAGAGGACACGTTTATATAAGAAACTGCATTTTGACAGGCAATTGACAAGATCATAGTCAATCAAAATGACACTGAGAGGGTTGTTGTGTAAAAAAAACAGTTCAGTGTTCTGCTGTGCTGTCCTGCGCCAACGCCCTAACCTACGGTTCTGATAGAGATTCGAAATCGTGATTGATATCCATGAAGGAAAGGGTAGGAACTTCAGGATAGACAAGGTTTTTGGATTGGTGGTAACAGGAATGGCAATGCCAATGGCGTTTCATAGATTTGTGTACTCCGATGGGATAGGTTTTCAAAAGTTTGCACAGGGAAATTTGGGGAAGCAAATGTAAATCGGTCGGTGGTACTAGTGGAATTCGTCGGACTGCAATAGGTTATAACAGGCCGACGTGATTGAAGACAAAAAACCTACTAGGCTATGGCCGTTCGAGTGCCACCCCAGTTTCCTCCTTTTACGGTTTGTCTCAGCAATCATCTCCGTCTGCAATCGTTCACTGTAAGCTGTAAATGAGATTAATAAACCTTGCAGATTAATAAAAATAAATTCTTTACCTTCCACCAACTCCAGACGGCCGTCTTCGTCTGCTTTGTGACGTTTTGTTGCATTGGTGACCTTCTATGACTGTTTTCGAGAGGCCAGTTCTAGCCGTTTGTCTGGAGTCTGTTTAGTCATTTCCTTCTGCAAGTAATACATCTCTGGATGGACGGCTGAGAGAAGGAAAGTTAGAAAAGGTTAGAAAAGTAACTTCCGAGCAATAAACCAACTCACATGCTTGAACCCATTAGTTCTTCCCAACCTAAAATCTCCAGTTTCTCAACATACACGCATTCTCGTAGCATGGCGAATTTGAGCTCGATGGAGGCCAGCACATCCACTCTGTGCGGGGTGGAGTTCGATCTCCTGGTCTTCGAGGTTTCCGTCGGGCAAGGGTTCTTCCTCATTCTCCTCCTCGTTATTCTCATTCTAACACTCTTGTCGTCCAGTTAGCTAGCGGCCCAAGAAGTAATAGAGGTAGATCCACTGGCATGATACCATCTAATTTAGTCTCTGAGCCAGAACGACGAGGAATGGGTTCACTGTGTGGCTCCGGATGCTGATAAAATGGAACGGAGGGGATCGACAGTGTCTGGGTCATCCAAGTGTGGATGTCTAGCGGCTTAGCCAGAGATGCTCTCCCTATTTTTGTCAACTCAGACGTTGTTTCCGGAAAGTGATTAGAATTAGACAATCGTAGGTTAGAACAAAAATGCAAAGGAAATCAAGATCTGATATGAAAATTGAGCTTGCAAACATTCAAGAGAGAGACGCTGGGGGTTCTGAAAGAACGAATGGTCTACATGATGATGCAGAGGTAATCCTCATGTCGGGCTGGAGTCATGAATGATAAATCATCAGCCTCCGGTAGAGGCATACCGACGGTATCTGAATCGTAAATTTTGTGCCGATAAGCGAAATGTGATGAACAGAAGCGAAAAAAACAAGACAAATACGAGATAGTCCTTTGTTGCCTTGCAATAATGAATCAGACTGTTTGACACTCAGTCCGAAAGGAATATCAGACGAGGAATGGTTACATGCCTGGCACTAGCCTTGCTAACCTGAACGACAGGTCTAGCCAAATCCTCTCTCAACCGCTGGTTGTGCTCCGTTAACCTTCTGAGTTTCAGGTCAGCCAAAGGCTGCTGCTATAGTGTTAAATTTGAATTTAATATATAAACATGTTACAGACCTGGTTAGATCGAGAATTCATGACCGCGACAGCCTAAAACGTATCAGAGAACGTTGGGGCTGTTGGAATTTCCAACGCGTCGTGTATTCATGAATGTATCACGTGCTCCGGATCACAAAATACTGATCGCACCTATCTTCCCATTCACTCACCTCGCCACAGTCATCCAGCAAATCCCCTTTCAAAAGGCGCTCGAACTCTTCAAGGTTGCTGTATCTGCTCTCAACCCTCTCATCACAGTCAAAGTCCATTCTGCTGACACGCTGCCCTCACTGGAGTGCGTCTGTTGCTTTATCCCTCACCATTCCTTCACATCGTGGTCGCCGCGCACGTCACCCTGAATTCCCCCCTGATTTTCGACATATACCCCTCACGACCTTACTTCCTGTCTTCTCAGTGAGCAGATGGGATGACAACTCAACATACTCAATTCTCAAAGATGACTTCGAGCAAGGTTCGTCTAGCCAACGAACAAATTCTTCGCCAAGTCTAACACCGCCTTCACTTATATTAGTGAACAGGGGTCTCAATGACAATGATCCAACCGCATGCGTTCTCGGATATCGACCTTTCATCAAAAACTCAACATCGACCTCCGATCTGGTCTCCCTCCGTCCCACTCGCCCTCACCCTCCCACTGTTCCTCACCCTCACGCCCTCCCACTCGATGGTTTCCACTCGTCAACGCCATCTCCCATTCTCCAGCTCATAAACTAGCACACACTCATCATTTCTCGACAGGTTAACCTCCCTTCTCGCGCCCTACTCAGGGCAATTCCTTCCTCCTTCCGTGTTCACCTCAATTTCAATAACAGGCCCTCCTCCACCCCGATTTCAACACCAGGAGGAGGGTTCACCCCTCGTTCACTCTGATTCGACACCAGGAGGAGTGCCCTATCCTCCTCCACTGCCTTCGAATTCAGGAGGAGGCCATAACCTTCCTCCTCTCGCGTAAACCCCAATTTAGACCCTATAACCCTCCTCCACCCACGTTGCCTTCGATTTCGACGACGGGCCACCTCTCCCGAATGCAATACGAAGGGCCTTTTTTGCCCTCCACCACCTCTTTCTTATCACCACTTGCTCGAATACGACATGGAAGGCATTTGTTGCCCTCCATCACCTGCTTGCTCGAACATGACACGGAGGGCCTTTGTTATCCACCTGCCTGGGTCTGGAACAACGCCACTCCATCTCGAGGCTTCACACCGAGATGATAAATTTGTTGCTTCTCGTGGATCCATCACCCTGATAACCGCAGTACTGCGTCAAACAGAACGCACACAAGGTACAATCTATAGTAATTACTGTAGGTAACACTGTAGCATTCAAAACAACAATATACATAGCTAACGTTTGTATCTTTTATATTATAATTCATGCTATAATATACTAATTCCTTTACACCTCCTACAGGTTTTGACGTGACGAGAAGGGTCGCGCCACTCGCACAACCCCATCCCCACCTGCCAACCATTCCCCACATCCCCCTCCCTCGTTTGAAGCACGAGCCGGAGTTCGACAACGCGACGAGGAGGTTTCCCCTCCTCGTCGCTTGTGTGACGTGTTTTCGATGCGACGAGGGGGGGGAAACCCTCCCTCGTCGCTTGTGTGATGTGATTTCGACGCGACGAGGAGGGGAAACCTCCTCTTTGCTTGTATGACTTGATTTCGACGTGACGAGGGGGGAAACCCTTCCTCGTCGCTTGTGTGATGTGATTCCGACGCGACGAGGAGGGGAAACCTCCTCGTCGCTTGTATGACGTGATTTCGACGTGACGAGGGGGGGAAACCCTTCCTCGTCGCTTGTGTGGTGTGATTTCGACGCGACGAGGGGGGGGATTTCCCTTCCTCGTCGCTTGTGTGACGTGATTTCGACGTGACGAGGGGGGGAAACCCTTCCTCGTCACTTGTGCGATGTGATTTCAACGCGACGTGATTTCAACGCGATGAGGAGGGGAATCCCTTCCTCGTCGCTTGTGTGATTTAGTTTACATTTTATTTAAATATTTACATGTAAAATAGATAAGAACTGGTTCAAACCGGTGTAACCGACCGTGACCGAACCGATCAGGACTGGTTCAGTCACGGTTATGTACATATATGAAAATTTTATGACCGGTCACGGTCTCGGTCATCCAAAAAAAGGTGCAAAAAACCGGACCGGACCGGACTTTAAAGCACTAGTCGAAGTTGATTGCGACGAGAATGTTGGGGGCCTCAAGAAAGCTATCAAGGAGGAGGTGAAACCGGCGTTCGACCACATCACCGCCAACAGCCTTGACATATGGAATGTCTCCATACCGATCCATGAAGACACGAATCTTCAAGCGAAAGTCAATGGCCTGAGGCTACATGAGAAAAAACCGTTGTGGGCACTGAAGGGACTGCTTAGGATCTTTGGAGATTTAGAATCCTTGACGCTCTTTCTCCTTCTCTTCACATTCTTCCTTTTCCCGGTCTGCAAACCAATGTTGGTCCCGCTCTAACCTTTCAACTAGCAACTCCTTCTCCCTTAGTTTGATTTATCCAGGCCCTGGGTGTCTTGATTACACTCGTCAAAAGGATATCTTCGGATTGGGAGCGGTGGGAGACGGGTTAGACAGAACATCAGCGTTTATCTACATGACTTGAAGATAGAACGTGATTGCTGCTTATCGCATTCGCATAATCCCAGCGCATGTCAGGTTGCATCGATGATTTCCTCTCTCACACCCTTTGGTACAATGGGCAGCGTCTGAAGGAAGTCGCCTCCTAGAATTGCGGTGAGGATAAGATGGAGAGATCAGAATAAGTTCAATACCTAAGACGACGGTAAGTCCTCCCAAGGTGCGATTGCAGCTACGGAGGTCTCGAAGTGTTCTCCACTGCCAGACAGTGCTGTGCACCAATCTCATCCCAAACTACAGTGCTGGTCGTGCGCATGAGCTCAGCACGGTCAGAGTTCTTTGGAATGGCGCAAACTGAGTGTTCATGGACGTTTAGCCTCACAGTGACGTCCGTCCTTTCGTCAAACTTGGGTTCCACGCCCAAACGAGAATTTGAATTATCGACAGTGCGGCTTCCAGTAACAGCCAGATCAGAGGACCATTCCTGCGGCTCCCACTAACCAATGTGAAATATATCCGGCGAAAGAGAAATGAAAAGAATTATGCACGAGGTGAGGATGAAGGCGGCGCACCCTCGTAGACACGCCGGATGAGCGGCTTCTCGTTGAGCCAAAATGCCAAGACTGGGGCTTTGAGGTATTCGGATTGTGAGAGGACTTCGAGTACCGACTGTGGTGCGAGCTCAATGCTGAGGCCAAAGGGGTCGTACGTAACCGATTTGTCCAAGGGGTATATTAGCAAACCCTCGGTTGAGGCAGCCGCCCGTGCCCGACCCGTTGGTGAAAATTGAACGCATTTCGAGGAGGGACCTTGCTGTACAGAAAATTGTACCGATCGTCGTCCATTTCTAAGTCATCCACTGGCGTTTGAGCTCGATGGCCAAGAGGATAACGGGGAAGATGAGGGACGAGTTCCCACTCCTTTCAATGCGCCTAGAAAAACCGCTTATGGGCCGTGCACTCCAATCAGTATTTCGAAACATCGGCCCTATCAATCTTGGTTCGGCGATAAAACCCTCTTTCGACTTCGTCCTCCTCCCAGTAGAAAACTGTAGTTTTCTTCGAGTACCCATTCTGACGAGCGTTAGCTTCCAAAGCCTCGCAACTCTGCCTTGCCTTCTCCGATTCCAGACCCTTGCGCTTTTCGAGACTCGCCTCCATTCTTGAACGAAATTCGTTCCACGTCTCCCTTGGCCGCTGGGAACTACGATACTTGTCAACGACAAGACATCGGTCCACAGTTTGTGGACCCGTTTCGTTGTTCAAGACAGTGTAGTCAGGCAAAGGGTGGTCCAAACAAGCTGCAGAGGGGGCAGATGGCAAATTCGGCAGAGTTGGTGTGGGTCCGAAAGTTTCGAGTCAGGAAGAATCAGCGACGCAAAAGTCGCCTGGCGCATTTTGACTTTTTCGATGTATTCGTCAGGAGGCAGAAACTCTTTTTATTTTATTTTATGGCTATCCGCTGGGGAAATTGTTCTGTAAACAGTTTCATTGCCCTAAATAAGCCAGAAAGGAACAGAAAGCGACACCCAGAGATGCCACTACCGTTACAGGGATACTGAACAGATAAACTGGCTTCCTTCCATCTACAAGTATAGGGTTAACAGTTTTAAGAAAATGTTGGGACCATACAGAAACTGGAATACGATGAAACCAAGAATGTGCCTAAAGAGGTCGAGATCCTTATCTCAGCTTGGCTGTCAGCGTATCTAGTAACTTGAGCTTCATGAAAGATGAAAGGATACGGTGCTGAGACCGCAGCCTTTGTCGTATTTTAAGTCCTTCGCAATTTGAGGGATGAGGGGAATGAATGTTCCTGTTACAAACACTAGAAATGTTATCATATATAGTAAAGTAGAAACCAGAAACGGACATACAAAGCATGACTCCAGTAACAGAGACAACCCGAGAAACCTTCTTCCTTGCAGGTGAGAAGCGGTACACATCTTTTTCCTTGAGAGCAGCTTGAACTAATGGTGTTCCTTCGTTGCTATCAGTTGAAGGATCCATTCAGATGTAATTATTTATTGCACATCCTTTTATAGCAGCCGGAGTTCGAACACAACACATCATGACATTCGCCAGACTTCAACCACTTTTCGTACAGTCTCTACATTCAGGAAACACCTTCGTGATAATATTTAGGCGGAACACACATTATGAAACTCTTGGCATTCCACCCACAGCTTCCAAGTCTCCAATTAAAGTGCGTACTCATCGTTTAAAAAGGCTTCAACAGTTCCTGAAGTAATCCTAGTCGCACTTCTACAAAATACATTGATAGAGCGGAATTTTCCAAAATTCTGACTTATAATAAACAGCTAAGCAAATTGCATCATCCAGACGTCTCCAAGAATCTTGAATCACAAAGCATATGCAGTGTTGAGCAACGATCGGGAAAGGTGAGTACAGATGCGTTTCTAAAAACTCATCTAAAACTACATTAGACGTGTCTGTGACCATAACGTCCTTCACCGGGCACCATCAGCCAATGCACAACCGCAACAAACTTTCCATCCGCGTGCACGTCCCAACAGAGCTTCCCGAGCGTCCTGCCTGGAGTATCGTCCCAGAGAACACAGGAGACCGCTCACGACTGCCCATACGGACCTAATCCAGCTTTCAGCGCTAATTCTGATTCATTTTATAGCGGAGCACAAGCTTACCGGCATGCTATGCGTCCAGACGTACTCGTTGGCGCTCGGCGTCAAACTGAGGAAGACCGTAGGATTGATAAGCTTCGTAATGAATTGCCGCTTCGGGCATTTCAAGTCACTGCTGTTATTATTCGCCGCTGCTATCTTCGGTGGTTTTGGTCGATAGCTTTGCGAAGAAAAATGGTACTTCTTCTATGTCGCGATTCTGAGAACCCCCGTCAAAATACTAACATTTGGACCTGCCTAGTTGGGAAGGATGTGATACAGAGTGAGGGTTGATGTGAAGCGTAAGCGTAAGTGTTACTGTTTCTCGTTCGATGGACGATAGTTCTCCAAAAAGAGTGAAGTACCACTATGTATTGTGAGTGGGGGCGGCCAGAATTTCCGTCTGTGTCGCATTCAGCTTCAAGATGGGTCACCTCACTTCTCTTCCTCCAACTTGGGACCTAGGTTCAAGTGCCTGGCTTGAGCAAGGACTCGGACGACTCCGCGTGGAAACCGTTCATCGTGAGGGTGCAGAGCAGGAAAAACTTTACGTTATCAAACCGTCTACCCGCTCTCGAGATCCTTCATTCTGGTATGTCGCCACCACAAGTTCCACTACTGTTCTTTTCGTTTTTCAGAAGCAATTGCTAACCATGCATGAAATTGCTACCGCATTTCTTGACCTTGGCATTCCGTTCCATACGGTCGTGGAACGAATGGAGGATGCACCATTACCGCCCTTCCGCTATCGTCCACGCGGGTTAGACTCACGACCAATGGGCTTCAAGCCAAGTAACTCGGACTATCTAGCCTACCTTCAATCTCGAGAAGACGTTTTCAGATCACCCCGAGCTCGTGTCCTTCGCCTTCGTGGAGTTATTATTGGAAGGCTTGCGCTTGAGGTTGTCCCCAACATAACGGTTCTCGACGGTCCTTCGTTTTGCGACGACGTTATTGGACGGACAGACAACACGGTTTTTGTCGATCAGAGACTCAGAGAAAGATGGTGATTATTATCTAACTGTCAAGGTGGTGTGCTTGCGCCTCATGAGATACCCCTCGTTGTTTTCAAGAATGAGACCTTGGAACTCCCGAAACTCAATAGGAACAGCGTGGGGAGTATCAGTTCTATTGCAAGCAATCTGTCCATGCATCCCACGATCAGGAAGTTGTCGATGAATGACTTCACAGACGATTCTTCTGTCAAATTGTACTTGAATAGACGAACCGACGATGCTGACGATAGCACTAATGGACACGAGGACGATGGCACTATTAAAACCGAATCGTCTTTCGGTGAGGGCGACATCCCGCAGAAGGCCCACTGATACCTCTCTTCATCGACATCAGGCAAACTCGATCGTTTCACCTCTCCTTCAATTCACTTTCCACTCCAAGTTGTCATCTATGCAGAGGATCTTCTGGAGGATATGCAATTCTACCCTCCAACAGAAGCAATTGTATACAAGTACTCTTTTCCTGATCCCACTTCGCCTGTCGTTGTTGCACCCGGTCACGGAAATTGGCTTGGAGAAGTTCGGTATTCAAGATGGCATTGTTGGTGGTGGTGATGAGATTGAGGATAAGACGACGAAGAGGAGGAGTGGAACTAGGGTCAGGTATGGTTTGACGGCCAGCATCGAGGGTCGGTGAATCCTTTTTCAAACAATTATTTGACAATTTGCTTATACATGACGCTTACAGAGAAGGAATTGGTACCGTCGAGTAAAATTGCTGATGCCTATCTCTGGCTCCCACAGTATCGCAACATCACCCCTACTGGAACTAACAAGCGCCATTCCTTGGATCCGTCCTTGTTGTATGGATCAGTCGAGGACGTTCGATCGGATGACCCCGTCTTTGTCATCCGTCATGCAACATCTTATCGCACCTCAACTTCTCGCCGCCGCTCTTCCGTTCCTTTGAACGAGATCTCTCTTTCCGAAACTCACCGTGAGTCCAGCTCGAGCTACAGCTCTGACACAGTTAGTGGCGGAGACGAAGGCAAGCTCAAGTAGCCTTCCCCTCAAGAAATTATTGCTGCGCAGTTACCCGTGCGACACAATGCGCTATCATCTCTGCGCAATCTAATTCTGTCTGTGGGATGGACATTCTCCTTCCCGGAAATGTGATGTTGCGCAGTTTACGCTACGATGCAGACGAGAGGATGTGTTACTCTTATATTGAACCTGGTGGTGAAACTTACAATATCAGCGATATTCAGGAATGGTGTGAAGATAATGACAAGTAGATAATAGGTAATGACAATGACCTTTTGACAGACGTCTTTATCCAGAACAAAGATGGAATTGGTGAAAGGCTTGGTTGGTTTATACATCAGAGGGAATATATACAATAACGAACTCGCAATTATCTTACTACTAATCAAACACTGTCAAGTGATGTGTTAGACCTGATAATCTCATTGTGCATCAATGTGGAAAATTGAGGAGGACCTACTTTTTCAAGGTTTCCAGAATGGCGGCGAGTAAGTACGTGACCTTCTCCTGAGCTTCGTTCATTTTGTTCTGGGAATCGTTCATCTTATCCAGTTTTGCAGAAATGGATTCATTCATCTTCTCCTGGGAGGTGTTCATCTTGTCCAATTTACTGGAAACATCTGTGTTGAAGACGGACTCCCTCTCCTCCTGGCGTGTGAAATGCGCCTGAAAAAAAGATCGAAGGTCTCGATCTTTTGGTACAATCAAAAAGCTGCTGCAGCACAACGATAAGCGAAAACTCACCAGAATCTGGCGAGGTAGAGCCGTAGAGGCGGTAATCACTGGCCGTTGTTGCACCAGAAGCACGCTGCCCATCTTGTTCCTGATCCAGATCGAGATGGTTCATCTGTGGTGAAAGTCCTTCACTCCGTTGTGACGTTTCCTCAAGGTTATGATCTGGGTATCGAAGCCGATGATGTAATCCAGGAATGCTGTTGGATAATGAAGTGGCATGCGTATGCTGGGTGAAGGACGACGAGTCAGACATCAAGGATTCACAATAAGGCGTGACACGGGTAAGGGTAACACCAATGTGGTCACAGGTTAGACTACGGCGTAGTTTCCAATTCCCAGATGCCCTCCAATCCTCAGAGGACATCCAACCAAGCGGCCTTTTCCAAAGGACAAACGCCTCTCGAACTGCTGAGATATACCCCAGGATTGAGGATGTCGCAGATGAAATAGTATACAATCAACCCTAATACAACTGCAGAACAGATAATTAAACGTCTGTACGAGAAAATACTATCTGAAAAATTAAAAAGAAACGAGAGATAGGAAATAGCAGTTGAGGTTCGACTCATACAGTTAGTGGAAAGCTGGGAACTTAGGAACTCCTGTATGACTTTAAACGTTCGCTAAAGCTCGGCTTGGGTGCGGAGGAAAGGAAGGCAAAGGAGAAGTCACAGGTCAAAGTTGGGGAACAAGGCGTAACGATGATAGCAGGCAGGGGAGATTTACTCGCCATCTCGTTCAAGGAAAAATCTATAGTGTTTCATTTTGACACGGCTTTGGGCATAAGGAATGAGTCAGACATACCAAGAGGAGCGAGAATGAGGATGTAGTCTCTCCACTGGACCTGTGCACCATGATCAGATAAAAAAACCCGAGAAGGTTTTTTATAGAATACAAACCTGTTCGGGGCTTGCCAAAGGGAAACAAGACTAACGCACAAGGAGATTGACTTTGTTGAATTAAACTCTCTCAGCTCAACAAATGATGTCAAACGAGAAGTATGATAAAAAACAAAAAGTAAAATGAGTGCGAGGATAGCTGGATAGCTAAGGATGTGGTTGCGCACGTGATAAAGGCATCCACAGGCCGAATGTATGGCATTCCTGTGTCAAATCTACGCTGCCACTCGAGGTTCTCTTTTTCCACGGAACTGACAAGTGTTGTAGTGTCGCCAGAGTGGGCGTAACGGCGAAGAAACCGTATTTGTCAACGCAACATGCGGTCAACTATGAACAAATATGGATCAGTCGAACGACGGTACAATAAATTACGATTTGTGAGATTACTGGGATCATTCAAGTCAAATCTGACATGAACAATACCGAGATTCCGAAGGAATGTCTCCTGAATAGATAGGATGAGAAAAAAGGCGAAGGGTGGCTGGACAAAGCACAATCTTTTCTTTACGGGAAGGGTCGTTCCTCACCGCATTAACCCAGTGTGTGTTCAAACGTTCAAGGGTAAAGGAAGGTCGATTAGTTACGAAGCAAGGCTCCGCTCCGTCGATGTTTTGACGCGTAGCGCGAGCAGTGGTACTCGCGTTGCTCCGAGTCGAGGTTTGAGAAAGTGAACGTGCAGAGTGATCGCGTAGAAGGCCTGGAAGGAGGAAACCTCCAACAGCTTCGACGTTGTAAGCGAAAGTCGTGGATAGCCTACTGTTGGAGAGAATCTCAGACATGATCTAAGGAGACAACGGTGAGTGCGACTATATCCTAGGAGTTCCTAAACAAGATTCACATTGTTCGCATTCCTTTGTTCTCTTGACTCACCATTGTTCGTTATCTGTGGGCAGCAAGAAGATCCGGACATTTTGTGGGTATGTATGTTCCAACATATGTGTTCTTTTTGCCTGCTGACTTGCTGTGTGTGACCACAAAGAATGTGGGGTTAGTGGGTAGAGGTGCTCTTCGGAGTGTTGGAAGTAGGCACAGGCGAAGGAGCAACTGAAGGCGACCCTGACCAACCAGCTGGAGTTGAAGAAACAGTAGGTCCACCCGTTAGCTTCGCAGTGACAAGCCTTGTGTGTGATGGGGTAGTCTGAGAGGCTGGACGTGCTATCATTAGAAATAATAAAAAAAGATCTAATTTTTTTTCTTTCATTTCACTGTTAGAATTAGCGTACCTGGACTACCCGCTTGACGAAGCCGAAGACGTATTTGCGGGTAGATCAGACGCCCTTCTTCTGGTTCAGAATCGTCCTCGAGGAATGAGTGTATTCGAGCAAGGTGGTTGATTTGGCGTCGGAACTGCAGTGACTTCACGACGGGTTACCGTTCGCTGGCGAGGCTTGCGAACCTCGACCAGTTGAAAAACTGCGGACCAAGAGAGAGTGGTTTTAGGCCATATGTGATTCAGAAGAATGAGGGCACAGCATTGTGTATTGCCGTTGGACACAATCGAACGCCCGACGGGCTGAAGTTCATTTCGTGAAAGGGTCAACAAGATTAAGAGGGTCATGGATATAGAGGAGTGGAATGTCCTTTCAAAAACAGAGGCGACTTCTCGATCGAGGTCTCGACATTCTTGTGGCTACACCTGGACGACTCTGGGACATTTTGCAAGATGTAAGTACATCGACAATTAATTTCTACGGAAATACTTAAACTAAGAGCCTCAGGACGAAAGGTTAAACGTGTCGCCGTGAACATTTAAAACTTGCGCCGGCGTGCATGGGCGCATTATCTTCATGTTATTTCACAAAAAGACGTCGTCGGCTGGGTAAAGGTGGGCGGTGTAGTCGGGAATAGGTTTCCGTGAATGAATTGGCATGAACGGGAGTGAGTGGGCCTGCCACGGATGCTAAGAAGACTCCAACATTTGGCACAGCCGATGATGGATGTTCGTGTATACACTGTCCACGGTTCGGTCCGGACCGAACCGAACCCACAGGTCCTGGGTTCGGTCCTATGTTAGGGCGGACCGGACCCATATTTACAGGTCCGAGGTCCAGGCCTCAGTGGACCGGACCTGAGGGTCGAACCTGGTTCGGACCTGGTCCGGACCTCAAGAAAAGAGGGGAAGAACTCGAGGTGATTTGGACATTTGCTGACATGTCACACTTTGTCATACTGCCACATCACTCAACGAAGCAGTTGCACTTCGACGGCGACGACGACGACAGCACTGTTAGAGTATCGCCTCGCTTCGTTAGCAACGTGATGTGATCAACATCACTCCTTGATTTATTTATGTTTCAAAGTTATCT
>QDKV01005188.1_pt1 | contig 32592 bp, 40 predicted proteins | sample 1861101 | NCBI WGS metagenome assembly QDKV01 (sample SAMN04275158, study PRJNA302643) | Fungus metagenome, whole genome shotgun sequencing project. | isolation source: fruitbody | host: Mallocybe terrigena | place: Sweden | collected 2013 | reverse complement strand
TACAGGGCGCTGTGCGAAGATTGAACTCAGATATAGGACGACCAGTGGCTCGCAAAGATACGCAAAATACTTGTCCTTTGTACCCAGAATTTGGTTGGGTTTAACCGTTATCAAGTGACCGATACCCGCTGCAATTGTCTGATGCATGTCGCCTTCAATGCAGATGGTCGTAGGTTGACTTCCAATTCTCCAGCGCATGAGGGCGTCGAAAATGTGACTTAAGTCCTTTCCTAGTAGATTGAGTATAGGAACGTCAGTAAGACATTACACATACCGCCTAATTTCCCGAAGAGACGAATGGCATCAGTGAGGCTGAACCCAGTCAAGGAGTGAACGAAAGCACTGAGAACACGGTGCCTGGAGGCCGATTGCGTTAGTAGTAGTTCAATCAAGCTGGCTGTGAATCGGTAGCTTTATAATTCAACATCAGCGCTTCGTCTCACAATGTTCAAGGCGGTGCCTACCGTCCAGAAAACCAATATAATATTCGCTCCATCAATCGGCCATCGGTGATCATAGTAGAGGCAAAGGTAAGGTACTTCTCTACGTATGTCCTATGGTCTGTCCCATCGTTCGAGAATCGACCAACGTCATGGAAGACTAAGGGATTTCGGCTTTCCGGCTTTCGTCCAAGAGTTGTGCGCTTCGAGAAAACACCACGTTCCGCACCATCCTCATAGATAGACCGGTCCCAGCAAGTATGATTCCCTTAAAGAGATCAGAGTCCCAAAGAAACCTGTAAAACGGATTGGTTCTGTGGTCTTGGAACAGAAAGATTCGTTCATATACTCGGCAGCTACTTAGACTTCGTCGATCACAGCGAAGAGCTGCTGGTTTGGGGGGGAAATCGTTTCTCCTAATATCTTCGTCATATCGTCTATAGCATGGACTTGGCAAGGTCGCCCATGTCCCTGCTCTCTGCACAACGGAGACTTGTAAGGACAGTGGCGAAGACGTCACTGGTATATCGAACGGAGGGCGGCATGGCTTGAACAAGGACCCACCGCCGTCGGGCTGCCTTCCCATCTGTGTCAGGGACAGCTTCGTCAAAAGGTGCTTAAAAACAAAGAGCCAAGCACATATCAGCATCTCAAAGGCTCGACGTGCCACATTGACTGGGTCGTCAGGCCCCTCGTTGCATTTATCCCAGCTACTCATTTCTTCCATTGTAGTCGCAACGAGGAAGTCATCGGAGCCAGCTGCCCAGTTCTTTGAGGCACCTCTGCATGAAATATAAAAGCCCCATTGGTGGCAGAGTCCCTCGAGGGTAAGTCGAGTCTTTCCGGAACCAGAGACGGCAAAATATGTGGCTACACATTTGTTAGTCATCCACCATAAACACGATTCAAAGAGATACGAACACTGTCTCTGATTTAAAATTTCCTGTAAGCCGCACGTCGTCTGGGTAATTTCCTAGGTCGTGGAGGAGCAGCATTGGCTCATTCGGTAGCGTGACCACACCTCGGCGTCTCAAGTTGAGCGGGGTCAAAATATCTGTCCAATGAAAGGCTGGAGCGCTGTTTCCATTGCAGGTGTGAGCTCTCGACGACGAAGGCGTTTGGGGCTCTCTGTAGAAGAAGGTGCACAGGACGTTTAAAGGGTGGAGATACACAACGTACGTTTTTGAGGTGGTGCTACTTGAGAGCTGATAGGGGTTTGCGGCGTTTCGCGGTCTTCCACACGGCGTCGTTTAAGAAGGGGCTCTGGAGATTCGAGGGAGTGTAGACGAGAATTGTTTGTATTCAGGCAGCGTAGCGAGATGGGCGAAGATTGGGGAGAAAACGTAGAAAGGGAAGTGGGCAGCACCCAGTCATGAGCAACAGCCGGAATAAGTGAGGTAGTCCAGAGGCGAGTGGATTACAAAAAGATTTTTGGGTTTCGAGTGAAATCTAGTCAGAGAAAGACATCCCTGATGTACCTTGAATACTCACCAGCCAGCGGGGCTTTCACGATAACGTGGGTGTATCCCTGAGGGACATCAGGACAATATTTCAACGGATGCCAACGGATGCTCATCGCGTAGGCGAAAATCTTCAATAAGTTCTAATTGAGACCCGGATGGATTGCCTCCCTCTATATAACGCTTTGGGATGAAATTGTGAGCTTTATGTTGCAAGGACAAATCAGTGAAAATGGAGAAGAGCTACTGACCCTAGAGTGTAAGTTCGTCGGCATCGACCTTGGCTAACGCTCTCAGCTTCTCATTCATAAGTCTTCTTCAGGTGACCCACCGTACGATTGTCCTCAATGTCAACTGGAAATGGGATATCGTGGTGCCAGGAGGATTGGACGAGCGCTATGCGTTAGAGCAAAATTTTCAGTAAATGTGTATAGATAATCAGTGGATGTGTATAGATAATCAGTGGAGGTGTTATGTCACCAGCTATACAATGATGGAGTGTGCACAAAACTCATTATGACAGCCACAGCCCTATGATATGTACATGACTCGGAAACACTCATATGCAAACTATATCTATCGCAGACCCCGCTCATTGACGAAGCTCTATCAGCCCTTGATTTTTTTTTCAATTAAGCCCTGGTGGGCATAATAGTTTTAAATGGCACAAACAATTGTTATCAAACTAGGTTCATTTTGCACTTTCTCTATTTATGATGGACTTTTGATAAACTTTTTTAACAGGAACTTCGTCCATCGTGCACGAAACGACTCATCAACCCCTCCTCTCTATTCTCTCTGCGATTGTCGAAACAGTGGTAGAACTCAAAAAGCGTGGACACAATGTCGTTCTTGTCTGTTCTGGGGCAATTGGTGTTGGTTTGAGAAGGATGAATTTGGAGAACCGACCAGGGAATTTGGCCGGAAAACAAGTTGGTTTGCAACCCTCAGTTTAACATATTATGTCTACTAAGATCAATCCCCGAAAGGCTCTTGCAGCTATCGGACAAGGGCGTCTTATTGCACTGTGGGACAATTTGTTTGGGCAGTTTGAGCAACCTATTGCCCAGATATTATTGACCAGGGGAGACATTTCCGACGTGAGTTCTTTTTTCTAGTCGTATTTGTCAAGATTTCGATGTTTGAATGGTTTGATTTCAAGCGCACAAGATATATGAACGCGGTGAATACGCTCAAAAAGCTACTTTCGATGGATGTTGTACCCATAGTCAATGAGAATGACACAGTTTCCGTAATGGTAAGTTCTGTCTCATTGCTTGTCATTCCACGAAAGTCATAACACTGTTATGTTTAGGAAATCCAATTTGGCGACAATGACTCGCTTTCCGCCATCACATCTTCTATGATCCGTGCAGATTACCTCTTCCTTTTGACGGATGTCGATGGTTTGTACACGGCTAACCCCAGGGAAGATCCAAACGCGAAACAAATCGATGTCGTCACTTCTGTAGCCCATATCCGTGAGGAAGTCAGCGTCAAAACACTTGGGTCAAGTCTCGGCACGGGTGGTATGCAGACAAAGTTGATTGCAGCAGACATTGCTACCGCCGCAGGGGTCAGAACGGTTATCACGAGTAGCAAGGAACCTGGGAAGCTGTTGAAGATTCTTGAGTACGACGCGCTCTTGAAGAGTGCGTCAAATCTTGGTAAAGAGAGTTCCACAAATCCTTCGAATGCGTTGCCACGCCCTTCACACACGTTGTTCCTCGAATCTTTGGAACCAATTCGCGATCTCAAGTCATGGACGAGCCATGCACTGAACCCTTCCGGCTGTGTCATTATCAACGCTGGTGCCTATCACTTCCTCTCTAAACGTGAATCTACTGGCATGCTCCTCCCTGCCGGAGTTATTGGTGTTATAGGCACATTTGCAGCGCAACAGGCTGTCAAAATTGTAATATCGCAAAGCAGGACTTGCCAAGAAGACCGGGAAGAAGAGCAGAGGGAGTATCTTAATGCACTGGATCCCACACGCCCAGTTTCACCAAGTCTTGAGCTGGACGGTCACGGTCATGTCGATAAGGGCAATACCGCAGTTTTGCACGAAGGAGAGAATGCCTATGGAGCGTTAAGCGAGGAGGATGTCATTGAAGTCGGAAGAGGTCTGGCTAATTACAATTGGGCACAGATCATGGCTGTGAAAGGGCTAAAGAGGTAGGTGGAGTCATCATTCTCGGATCTGGTAATATGTTACAAAGTTTTTCCATTAGCTCTTCGATCCCACAGGTGCTGGGCTACTCGGAATCCGAATTTGTGGTTGAAAATATCACCATTCGGTCGCCTTTTAACCCATCGCCAACGTCCTAATTTGATTAGACTGGAAGATTGTGTAGACGTAGTTACTAGCGCTATTTTTTGCACCTGCCAAGAACAGTTCCAGCACTCAAATTTCTTAGCCTGATATTATGCCCTTCAATTCAGAACTAAGTGTTTATCATAGCAACGTTTTGATTGGTGTTACTCTTTGTGCAAAGACTTGTAAACATTGTATGATCCTCCATTCACCATTAGATCATCCTATTCTCGCTATGCGCCCGCCAAAATTCTTACGTTCAAAGAACTCGTCAAAACCGCCAGCCGCTAGTAATGTCATTGGCTATATTGTAAACAGGACCACCTGCCAGCTTTGAAACGGGGAAATATCTTTTAACGTGTCCTTCTGCACCCACTGGTATTCTTCCCTTCGCGGTTAGCGCAGGAGGTCAAATTCCACTTTTGATCTTACAAGCTCTATCTCTCAGGTCCGGGCGATAAGGATGGCGCAGCGATTAAACGATGCTCGGTATCAAATGACCTCCAAGGAAAGTTCTCCTCTCGAGGTGAAACGTCGACATTTCTTCAGCTTCCGCAGGTTCATTCCGAACAAGCAAAGGAAGTCGAGTGCCACTCAGATAGCTGGCGACGGAGGCGACTCTAACTTGTATCACACTATCCCAAGAGCTGTCAGGGACAGTGATGATAAAATACAAACCTCTCGATCTGTCACAAAGTCTCATGTTTTCGCTACACTCTTCCGCAGATCGACGCCAACTAGAGGAAGCGCAAAAAGGCGGAGCATCAGGTCTCTGACGCAAACTCGCCCATTGAGTTCTGTGCTAGATCTTTTTGCGACTTCGACTGCAAACTCGGACGAAGTTCTCGTGGTCTTGAACAACTCAGTTGAACTTCAGTTTCCTCAGTGTGGCTACTCTGATACTGCTCCTCTTTCCCTTGTGGAGCCCGTGGATGCCGTCGTAGAGGCGGATGCTCGACTGCCAGAGGAGGACCGCCAGGACGCTATGGGACCTACTCTGCTGTTCTCTGTTTCTCAGGAGGAGACACTCTGTCCCGAGCCGTTGCTTCCAACACCTCTTATCATCGTTTCCGCTCCTACACCCCCACAACGTTATCTCTTGCTTCAGACCGATGAATCAACCTACGAGCCAGAAAACTCGAAATCACTTGAGTTGCCGTTGGATCATTCTGGTGGTATCCTTCAAAAATCGATATTGGAAACCCTTCAACACGTAGCACGCCAGCTGGCGGAAGATCCAGCCTGGACGCAAGCAAATGTTTATCGACTTGCGATTCCTGTCGTTGTCTTCTTGTACACGCTTGCGATGGGCGTCATCCTACCTCGTAAGAAAGACGTCGTCTTCGACAAAATGGTGGCTAAAGAGCGTGATCCCGTCTTCTACGCTTTTCTATTGGCGCTGCTGGGTTTACTCGCGGTATTGGCCTTTTTGAGACTCATTATTTGGATGACAAGTCGACTCGTTCATTCATTCTGCATTCTCGACTTGGAGGTTTTGAAGAAAGGGGTCTGCATTGATTCTGAAGGGAAACAGTTCGGAGAAGCGGACTTGATCATCGGAAATCTTTTGGGTTGAAAGTAGTATCTGTGCTGTAATACTGTAGTGTTCGTCAAAAGCACTCCTCACGAGTAATATTTGTGACCTAAAGAGGCAATCAATCTCTTAGTAGGACTTCGCTTATACTATGTTCAGTACGGGTGCGACGCAACTCTGTCTCGTTAACAATGACCCGGTATCGACGGTCCTTGTAACAGCCGACGGTATACCTTTATATTCGATAAAGACGCCAAATCTACCCTCTGCATCGGATGACTCTTCGGTACAATTACCCAATGCACCAGACTCACAGATACTCTCGCACAGATATACACAAAGGTCGCCCATAACGACCATTACGCGTTTGAACATACACTATCAATGTACTGGGAACGTAGAGACCGTCATTGGCGTCGTGGAATATCATGGGTCAGCTAGAGGGACGAATGTAAAACTGTGTATTGATGACCTTGACGTCCACATCGCGCCACATCAGACCGCACGGACAATCGTAGACTCAGGGGAAGGTCAAGAAAACTCACTAGGAAAAAAGTATGTGGCTCGTCAACTCGAATGCTAGATCTCACCGAAATCCCATGAGTAGTAACTCGGATTCATGGTCATTTATGGGTCCTGAATCGAAGTCTTATAAATGGCACCTCTTTTGTCAATCGCCGGTCGTAAGTATTAGCAATCCCTTTTGAACACCCGCAGAGTCTTGATATACCTAGATGATGACAGATGATAACTCGTTAACACCCTTAGCGAGATACCGTCGAGCAAAGCTGGGCATCGTTTCCCGACCCCGCAGAGCCTTTCTCGAAATCTTCCCACCTGGTCTAGAGATCATAGATCTTATCGTAGTTACTTTCGTCGGATTCATGAAGCAGCGTGTTCTGGTCGACGGTGGACAAGCCCTCACTACGCTTTCGATATCCTCAGTATTCCATAATTTTGCGCAAACTAGTCGATCATTGCCAACAAATTCCAACTCTTAAAGCAGTTCCTTGTATCATGTCCCACCTTTAGAGTGTTGGCGCCATGTTAGCACTGCTGATCCTATCCTCCCATAGTTGTCTTGTAATTTCGTTTTCGCTGTCGTAGGAATTTCACGAGTGTCATTAAAGTCATTGTGTGCACTCTTTTTCTTCTCGTTATGAGAGTGGTTTCCCTTGACAACAATATTCGCTTTAGGTACGGAGTAGTGTACACTTTCGCTTCTCACTGAAAATCTTTGGTTCAACTTGTGGAAGGTAACACAATACCAATACGGAAATGACTCAAGTAAGGATTTGAGCTCTGTACATTTGGTTTGAAGATCATTTGAGCGCCCACTTCAAAGAAAGTAAATGCGACTCACACCACCGACATCTTCCCTTGAGTCATAGTCTTCCATAGCCAAACTTCGGGCAAAGAAGAGATCGTCATCTTCTTCTCGCGTTACAAGGTCCACATCTTCTTCCTCCGGTTCGCGGAAGTAAATGTTATGACCCACTATGTTCATGTAACGTTGATGGCCTGGCACACCCTGGTCTGGTTCCTTCAATTCGTGCTTCTCAAGGTTCATCCAGTGAACGGTAGTTTGAGGAAGCGAATCAGAGGGTTGGACAGGTTGTGGGACATCCGTGGTTGGCTTAGAAAGAAATCATCAGCGCTGAAGGCATCGACAGACTTCACGGAGGGCCCTTACCAGAGGTAAACCCAGGACAGCAGTCAAGGAAACCAAAACGAGCGCTGTTAGTGATAGCTGCATGTTGTCCGAAGATATCTAAACCAGTTAGAATTCTGGATGACGGTATAGGACCAGCCTAACACCTGAAGAAAAAAGATTCAGCTTTACAAAAGAATCCTGACGCTGGTAATATACCTTTGACTACTTGAAAGAGGCTCCGGGCTGGGAGAGGCTGTTCTCCGTTATTACATTTATATCTCCATCACAGGTGTATTTTGCAGTATTTGCGGCTTGACAGCGCGCATATGGATTTTCTGATTGCCATGCATGATGAAACATTTTGCTCAACCACTACCCTAAGCAGCCACCAAAAACTGTCTTGCATAGCAGAGCCAGTGCCAAGTGAGGCGCTATCAATAAAGAGGGATACATGTTGAAGGCATTAAATAAAAAAGTTCATTAGTTGAACATGCATGCTGTCCAATATCTACTGGCGTATTGTAGAGAAGTCATTATGAAACGAAAAGGGCTGCCGTCGATGATAAAATCAATTATCAAAGGCAACGTTCCACCGCAGCATTAGGGCTCGTGAACTTCCCATACTCCCAATTAAAACAATCCTGTGGCACGTCAGCAGTTGAAAAACCGAAAATATAGGCAGACATACGATGCAAACTCCATCAGACCCTTCAACCTCAGCCGCGGGTCGGGGTAAAGGCACCTCCCTGAAACGTTTTCCGTTATCACCCTCCTTTGGTGACTTCTTGCCTCTCTTTTTCCAACCCCATCGAAAGATATCAAACGTTTCATCGTCATCTTCTTCCTCTTCGTTATCTTCGTTGAATTCTGCCTTCCAATCCGCATTTTCACTGAGCAATCGGTCTACCACAACTCTAATACCATGGTTTCTCACATCGACCGACCATCCGAGTTTCTGGACCGTGTTATAAAGAATAACTTGACCAGTATGGCAACGTGACTCAAGTGCGAAGCCACCGACTGCACACGTTGAAGTTACGCCAGTGCAAACGCCTTGGGGAATAGGCTACAAAGGAAAAAGTCAAAAATCATGCAATAACTGAGTACAGGGAAATTTACATCGCCTGTGTTATAAACGTGGGTGATATGGGCAGTGGAAGGCTGTTGGAGGGTTAACAATGTCATAATACAGGATAACTGAGGCTTACCGGAACAGGAAGATGGAGTCTTCGCCAGGCCATCCTCTCGGCGGGTGCCTCAAATGCGACTACAGGAGCTCCAAAGGTAGCTCCCAAAAGAGAAGCTAATCCTCCTCCCAATGAATGACCAGTCAGCCAGATATTAGCGTCAGGATAAAGATAGGTGACATTATTGTAGAGGTTCTAGGATTTTCGTCAGAACCACAGGACGTTGCGTTAGCAAAATACTGCCTACCAAACCGATCGGGTAAAACAAACCGTCATCTTTCAGTGCATCTTCGATGCAATCTTCATCACAACGATACTTTCCGTCATAGCAGTCACAAACAGGAGACCATGTAGGTCCCACACGCGCACAACAACAAGAGAACAGCAAATTATCGTTTATTTTATCTTTGCGAACCGTGGGCCCTCCACCTCCAATAAGCCATCCAGGAGACGTCCCTTTCATAGAAATGATGACCGTAGAGTTATCGTCTGAAACAAAGATATGGCCACGCAGACCGTCGTCCTTCGGGGACCATCCATGAGGAATTGAGTTCCAACCATCTGCTATGTCGTACCAATCCGAAGTGGTATTATCAAGTCTATACGAATTCGCCGACATCTTGGCAAGCTGATAGAGGGTGCTGCGTTTCGAGACATCTGGGGTGGTCACTTCCCAATGGTCCCAATCAACGACCGGTGTCAAGCCTTGCTGCCGATCCCTCCGAGCAGCATTAAATGCTGAAAAAGACTTTGGACGCGGTATCCTTGTTGCATGCATTGGAATGTTAAATTGAGTTTCGTCTCCCGTGTAGGATGCAACCTGCGGTATATTCGAGAAGATAATGCGAGTATCGTTCATGACTGCATGCTCGTGGCGAAGATGAAACGTAATAGCAGATTCATAGGGATCCTTGAGCGTCCTGCCCCAAAGAAAAACAGATATGAGTCCCTGGAGTGTTGCAGGCAGCCCAGCCAACATGATCGTAATTAACAGCGTGACCCGAGAGAGTCGTCACATTTATTTGGTCAAAGTGTCACGATTTGCAGAAACATATAAATTATTATAATTACAAGGATGTACGATAATATTTCCTCTCTCCATTTCCCTAATCTGCCAGATTCAAAGATTGCTTTGCGGGGTCAGTGTGATTAAAATAAAATTTTCAAAATTTAAAAACACTTACTGCTTTAGACTTTTTTCCAAGAAGCAGAATCAACTTCCTCCCTAGGGAAACTTTCAGAGTCGACATGGCTCCGATTGATCTCTCGAACTCCGCTTGGATCCTTTTATATTCTTGGTTCATTTCGGCTGCGAGCTTCTTGTTGTTTTGTTCTTTCGCTAGTTTCGCCAACTCTCGAATCACGGCTTTTCGTTGTGCGAGGAGGTTGTGCAGCGTGTTATACAGAGCTTTACCTGCCGAAGTCTCATTCAGGCGTTTCTTGAGGTCAACGAGCTCTTCCTGGATGAGAACAGCCTCTCTATCGCTTTCGACGAATATTGCCTCTATGATGTCCCATGCTGCTCGATAAGTGTTGTTGAAACGCATGGACGTTGCACCCCGTCTCATCAGCTCGTGAAAATATTTGTACTCGAGCTCGCTTAGGCGTCTTTCGCCAACTTCGGGATCTACTTTGTCCCACATTGTAGTGACAAGGACAACCTTGTGAGCGGCACGGTCCCCGCAAAGTTCGCCAAACATGCGAAGGTTTCGCTGAGGCGATCCGGATATGCGATTATCGGTGATTCGATGCAAATACAGGATACCCGCCAACTTGATGGAACCCTTGTATCTTAGGGCTCCGCGTCAAAAATTTGCAGGTATCATAGTGGATTGACACTTACGTTCTGCGCAACCAATCTGCGATGAGTCGGAGTATTTCCATATCACTTCTTTCTGTATCATCGAACCCTGGCGTGTCTACGAGCACAAGCCTGTCTCCGAATTCCACATGGTGCAGGACTCTTACAGCGCGGACATCTCGTGTATATGAACACAGCCCATTACTAGCTCGCCTTTTAGACTGCGGTTCTGGCGTCAGCGTATCTATGAGCTTTAGTCGAGTCAGATTTTTTGATCATCAATTCTAGCAAAATGACTCTTGCATTGCTTTTTCCTGAGCCAGTCGGGCCCATGACACTGAAACATTATACTGGTTTATATTTTCCTCAAAAAAAGGTAGAATTGTACTTACGCAATGACAACATCGTCCACTCTCAGGTCAGCAATGTCGACTTCTCCCATCTTGAAAATTCGGTGGGGCAATTATGATAAAGCTTGGACTTATGGAGAGGAAGGAAAGTGCAGGATGAAGTTTCTACGGTGTAAAAGAGTTGAAGTAGCCTCATTGCTTCCGGACTACGCCCACGAGTTCTGTTCCTTCATCACATTTTCCCTTCAAGAAAGTAAGAAACGTTTCCGGATCACCTGTACCTCAGGCGTCGCATTCAAGCTTCGTCGTCTGACCCTTCTTTGAAAGTTATGCATTACCCTCTTGGAATATTCTTTGTAGCATTTTCTTCGATCAAAGATGCGCAGACTACCTACGGAATGCAACATGCAATTTTGATTGAGGACGTCATGCGGTGCTCAAGATGACGGTAGGACTTCATAAAACCTACAAATGTATAAAAAGGTATCCTGAAGTCATCACATCTCCGGTGAAACTCCAGTTCGTTTTCTGTAGCAGTGGTTGAATGGAAGATGATAGATCCTATTAAAAGCACAAGTAGGCGCAAAAGAAACATAGGTAAAAGAATATACAATTGAAAGTATTACTATGGATACTTTTCAAATACTCAAGTGATAGACTATCGTCTCGGCAAGACACCCCTGGAGGCAGACATGAGGCAATCAAGACAACATTAAGACTCTGATGACACACCGATTAACCATGGCCATTTGGTGCATCTTTGCCTTGAAATCAAGGGTTGCATCGTGCCCATTAACAGTCGCAATAATTTGCCTTGCCATTCGTTCCGCCAATGTTTTACCCGGTTTTCCCTTTTTGTTCACCTCCTGGATGATGAACTGAATCCCTAGTCTTGTTCGCTGCCGCTCGCTGAGAGCCTGAGGGACATAAGTCGTTTTCATACCGCCCTTTTTCATTCTTCGACACCTCACCGCAGGAGAAGCGACTTCAACGGCCTTCTCGACAATGGGGACAGGTGGACTACGCGTCAAGGCGTATATGTGTAGAAGCATCCGAGAAACAACTTTTGACGCTTTTGCATATTCGCCATGTTTCATGAGAAGTGTTGTCATGAACTGAAGTAATGGAGAAGATGCTGGTGGTATGTGGTGGTGCATGTTTTCAAGGTCGACAGGTGGTCGCATCTCTTGGCGGGTGGATAATTGGGCATTGAGGTCTTCTTCTGGAAAAATACCGAGGGCACTCATAGCCTCCGCCTTCTCTAACTTCGTTTCAGTAGAAACAGGGCGCACATGACGAGGAAAATAACGAGGCAAAACGCGACAGGCGCTCCTCTGAAAGGTTGTGAGCATTGAGGCGAGTTGACAGTTGTAGGATGCTGGTATTGTGCGGCGCCTTTGGCATTTTCAGTCCTAAATATTCGGGCCGGTTTTGGCCGTGGAGTAACTATGAAGCTCTGTAACTCTGTTCCTGTCGCAAAAAATGTCGCCATCTCACTCGACTGGTGGAAAGGAATCAGGAACTGCGAGGATTTTGGGATCAGGAGCTTCTGGTAGGCCCCCGTGGATTCACGAAATATAGAGACCTTGACTTGTATTTCAGGCGTTGCTGAGCTCCTTCTCTTCCACCCCGTAGACACGGTGGCGAAACGTATGATGAGTAACAAGTCTAAGGTAGGTTTGTCCTGAGCATCGACCTCCATGATTAAAATATTCAATTTACTCACAGGTTTCTTTCTCAACGATCTCGTCTATTGTCTTCCGAGACGCTGCAACAGCACCACTTGGTCGTAGATTTTTGTCTCTTTTTCCAGGTCTGGGTTACGCCGCAGGATACAAGGTCTCTCAGAGGGTGTACAAGTTCGGCGGGCAGCCATGGTTCAATGATTTGATCAACAAACACTACAAGACCAACTTTTCGAACACTTTCGGAGAGCGGAAAGGAAAGATGATGATGCAAGCTACCGCTGGAAGGTATGAGCCGTATTACTACACTGTATCGCTTAACAAACTGACTTCCCTCACAACGGCCTGATTCACACAGTTTGACTGGTATTGGCGAAGTAGTATGTCTTTTATATCTCTTTTTGGAGTACGTATTTTGCTTATTTCGAGTATCCTTTTAGGTGCTGCTCCCCTTGGACGCTCTGAAAATTAAGCGACAAGTAAATCCTGATGCATTCCGCGGAAGAGGTGCTATCCGAATCTTCATGGAGGAGGGCACGACACTATACCGCGGTTGGGGATGGACGATGGCTCGCAACGCACCAGGGAGCTTTGCTGTTAGTCTTATTCCCTTTTCCTTATAAATTCACCTGACTTCCTTTTTTAGCTCTTCGGTGCTTCTGCGGTAACCAAAGAATATGTCCTCGGTGTAACGGACTATTCGAAAGCCACCTGGACTCAAAATTTCATTGCCTCGATAGCAGGGGCAGTGGCTTCTATCACGGTCGCTGCCCCTCTTGACACCGTAAAGACACGTATACAGAATGCAAATTTTGAAAGGAAGGTGCATGGTATTACTGTCGTAAAAGAGCTCATCAAGCATGAAGGCCCGACAGCCTTCTTCAAGGGTTTGACACCAAAAGTAAATTGCTCTCCTGCATGCATAGATTATTGATAATTCTAATCATGAATCTGTTTTTCTTTAGATTCTTGTCGTCGGACCTAAACTCGTCTTTAGCTATACCCTGGCGCAATCACTTATCCCTTTCTTTGCTAAGTATGTCTGAGCGAAATGTATGGGATAATTCGCTGTCTTGCTATCTAGGCAATCTCGATCGTTGGAATCTTGTTTTTATGCTTTCTCGTTGACACATATAACAGTATTTATATGCAGATTATACATTAGAAAGTAGACTGACTCCCTAATCATATAACCACACCAAATGAACACCCCCAATTCACACACTTAAGATATTAACCATCCAGTGCTGATATTTTATCCCATTGCCCTCTGGGTGTTTCTATCGTAAGTATCTGGTCTTACTGAACATGCCTACGCACAACCGCTTTAGGCGAATCTCAATTAGTTTTCGGTTATAACCATTGATGGTTCAACGTTTAACATTTACGTGTGCATTATTTCGAGGCCTGCAGATATCGAACTGGTCTTCACGACCAAGCAGTGACATTGAAAAACCTTCAGGCCTTCCCCTCATATCTCCTTCCGTCATTTTACTTTGGCTACTACATCAGTCAAATTCCAATGTGAATATACGGCACCCATGCAAGAAGAGAATTAGGTAAATCAGAAGACTTCTCTCGAAAACGCTGCATTGCATGGTGAAGTGCCCGTGCTGCACCAGAGCCATCTATCTTTCGCCCTTCATTCGTCGCGTCGTCCAGGAGACTCTCGTAGAAATATTCTGCTATATCCGGACCATGCTTGTCAAAGATGGACCACATAGTTCCTACAACACTCCGATACCCAGCTGCCAGCATCCCAGCCGCAAGATGAACGACCTCTTCTGGAAGATTCTCGTCGCCCGTGCTTGTTTGACACGCGGATAAGAATGCGAAATCGGAATGGACAAGATTCTTCTTCATAATCTCCGAAAGTTCAAGCGGGCCATCGTAGAGGTGGATCGAGCTCTTGAGCGGATTTATCATGTTCTGGGAAGCGTGGCATGCCAAGTGAATACAAGGGAGTGACTCCATAGCTTTCAATAAACCATCGACTGTGCCCTTCTGGTCGTCCAAAGAGATAGAGGAAATTCCTCGCTGTTCAAGTTGCTTTGTAATTTTCTTGGCCTCGTCGGCCGCGCATGGAATTGGTTTCTGCCCGGGCGTGTTATGTTGGCTTACTATCAACAATCCAGTGGGAACATCGCCACGCTTCCCGACAGAATTCGACTCGGATGTTTTGAGGAGGGCATTTACCGTTGGAATGTATGAAGAGACAGCAAAGTGAGACAAGCACTCCTTAGGAATGCCTTTGCCCTGGACATAGATGCCTGCTGCATGGATTGGAAGGAAGGCGAGAGGGCCAGTTGGGCACCACCATATACGAGGTGGCTTTACACGTGACTCTGATTCTACCTGGAAATGTTGACTATCGAAGAAACTGAGACGAGAGCAAACATACAAAGAAGGCAAGAGCATCCAAAATCGGTCGAACAACATCAGACCACAACACCTTGAGGACCTGTTGAAGGTCAGGAAGAGGAGAACTGTTTTGCTTTAAAGCTCGTGATATAGCTCCGCAACCAAGTAGATAACGGCGTAAGCCCCTGGCAAGATGTTCGGCCTTTTGGTAGTGAAATTCTGGCAACGGAATGTGCAGTGGCTCGCTGGAACCAGCAATGAGAGCAAGCGCATCGCAGCGGTCGTCATGTACGTTGATAATGACAGCAAGACCTTCATCTGGGAGGCGACGCATGATATCAGCGCATTGTCTTGGTCGGAGAAAATCTTCAAAGCCAGTAATATTTCGAATGGTGGCAAGTAACCGGTCCCGTTCTTTTGCGAGCTTGATATGTTTGCCTGCTTGTTTCTCCAACGAAATTCTATCATCCATCGAGAGGCTTGTCTCTGTCCTGCGTAATTCTGTACGCGACCCTGCATCTTCTAATTCTCTTGAAACGGTAGAAAAGCGTTCGGCAAGAGCTCGGTCGTGAGTATAGAGTTCATCAACAGGCGTGCGAAGCTGGTTAATTTGGTTCCAGACAATGCATCGACCTTCTACGAGCCATTCCAGTGCTTTGTCAGAGCGGTCAAGAGAAAGGGCTGCTGCGCAAGCAGCAATGGATAATCGAGAGGAGTCAACAAGAGTTTCATGACGACGTTGAATAGTATTCTGCAAGCCTGAAACGAGGGATAAAAGCTGAATAATGCATGCATAAGCATCGAGCAGTTGGAATGACAAGGAAGGTGTCTGTTGCGATAAGCTAGCCCATCTCTTGGCAGCATCAAGACGAACAGAAGGAGGGCCCGTAGGAGATGTAGCAGAGAGGCGGTAATTTGATACAGCGTTTACGAGAAATTCATCATTTCCAATGCGTTTGAAGCGACGCAAAAATGACATTCCAAGATTGCTGAGCCACATTGGCAAATCAGGATGTCCATCTGGGGTGAGCCGGACGGCACATTCTTGATTTTGGATTGCCTCACAAATATCGTCCGTGTCTCCAGTGCGTTCGAAACGAAGTGAAAATGCGATTCCAAGATTGGTAAGCCTGTCTGGCAAATCAGCATGTCCGCCTGGAGTGAGCTTCACGGCACGTTGTTGATTTTGAATTGCTTCAGAAATATCGTCCAGATTTCCAGTAAGTTCGAAGCGACCGAACAATGCATTTCCGAGATTGGCGAGCCTGTCTGGCAAATAGGCATGTTCATCTGGGGTGAGTTGAACAGCACGTTGTTGATTTTGGATTGCGCTAGAAATATCGTCCAGGTCTCCAGTGCGTTGGAGGCGATGGGAAAATGCGTTTCCGAGATTGGAGAGCGACATTGGCAGAAGCGGATGTCCGTCTGGGATGAGTTGGACGGCACGTTGTAGATATTGGATTGCCTCCGAGATATCATCCAGATCTCCAGTGTGTCCGAAGCGATCTACAAATGAGTTTCCGAGATTAGCAAGTTTGCCAGGCAAATCATCATGTCCGTCTGGGGTGAGCCCGACGGCACGTTGTTCACATTGGATCGCCTCGCAAATATCGTCTAGGTCTCCAGTGCGTACGAAGCGAAGGGAAAATGCTATTCCAAGATTCGTGAGCATGCCTCAAAAATGGGCATGGCTGCCTGGAGTGAGTTGGACGGCACGTTGTTGAATTCGGATTGCCTCGGATATGTCGTCCAGATCTCCAGTGTGTTCGAACCGATGCGAAAAGGAGAGTCCGAGATTGGTGAGGCTGGCTGGCATTTGAGCATGTCCATCTGGGGTGAGCTGGACGGCATGTCGTTGATTTTGAATTGCATCAGAGATATCGTCCAGGTCTCCAGTGTGTTCAAAGCGACACCAAAATATGATTCCAAGATTGGTAAGCATGCCTGGCAAATCAGCATGTCCGTCTGGGGTGAGGTGGATAGCACGTTTTTGATTTTTGATTGCGTTAGAGATATCGTTAAGGTCTCCAGTGTGTCGGTGGCGACACATAAATGAGCTTCCGAGATTGGAGAGCCTGTGTGCCAAGTCAGCATGTCCATCTGGGGTGAGTTGAACGGCATGTTGTTGATTTTGGATTGCGTTAGAAATATCATTCAGGTCTCCGGTGCGTTCGAAGCGACGGTAAAATGCGGTCCCGAGATTGCTGAGTAAGAGTGGAAATTCGGCATGTCCCTCCGCAGTTATTGCAATGGCTCTTTTCCCAGTGGCGATCACCTCCTCCAAATCATCTGCCCTTTCAAAAATAATGTAGCGTTCCTTATACCCAATGCAAATGTCCTTTAGGAATCTTCCTAGCCTTGGATCGTCCACCGGCAGACAAGAAGCGGCCTCCTTGTATGCTGAGATAGCTTTGCAGATGTCTTCATCGTCCTTTGTGATCTTGAAAGCCTCAAGAAACTGATGTCCAAGTAAATTGAGTCGATTGGCTTTCAATGGGTCGCCGTCCCTGTGTGACACGCCAGAAGCATGCAGAACAGTGTGATTTCCTAGCATCCGAGTTGCAGGGTATGTCATCAATGATAAACTTTAGACTTGCCCATTGATGTCTGCCACTCTGATGCTTGATCAGATGTCGATATGTGCCCTGTTAATGATACGGATATTTTGATCCCCATCTCCCCTATTTCAAAGTCCCGTTTCAAGTCTGCATACATGTCCTGAATGATTATAATTTGTAAACAATCAGAGGTACCTACAATTTCCTGACGGGCTGTTGTCTTGAATTTCGTCCCAATCATCCTTCACGAAGGTCATGTAGCCCATATCTCCGACGCCTGTTGACCGAACAAGGAATGAGAGGTGATCGGTTAATGGAGATCTGGAGCATAATACACTTAACAGAAACACAGAGGAGTAAAAGATTCACAACATACATTTCAACAACACCGCCGTGCTTCCATGTCGTCTCTGATATCCTCTCGAGGTCCAACCGGCCTCCCTCTATTTCCAGGATTGTAAGTGCAAGTCCATTCAGTGCTGGACTTGTGACATCCTCAGGTGCACACTCAACGACGATATCTAAGGAATCATGGATAAATAGTGAAGAACTCGTACTGTCAGAAGCATACTCTTGAGGATTAAATTTCTAGAAAGATGTTGCCAGTAAGCATATTGGTATTGCAGCGAATAATTGGCTTACATATTCGAAGAACTAGACATTGTAGTCGTGTAATAGACAAGCCCAACGGCCGCTCGGAAATGGCCGATATTCGTTAATCTATGCACCTCCGAGTCAGGCGGATACCACCCCGCCCACCTTGCTAACACCTTTCACGACGGCACCTAGGTCGTGCATAAGCTTGGGTTCGGCGGTATTCAACTACGCTGCTCCAGAAATTCTATTGAACGATGTCCCAAGCCCTACGATGTGTGGACATCACAACCTCGTGTCTGGCCAGTGGCATATGGCTCTTCCCGGCCTACCGCGGCACCTTGAATGAAATCCTTTGCTGTCGCTGGGAAAGTTGCCCGAGCGTTGGTGGTTGAAATGGGTAGATCGAGGGCAGTATTTTGATGACAACGGGCGCTGGATTGAAGAGTGTTCCGAAAATTTCATCAAGGTGCACCCGAGTCGCATGAACGAACAAGAGAAAGTGTCGTTTGAGATGATGATAGGGCGACAATAATTGAGGTTGTTAAACTAATTCTAGACATTCCATTAGGCGGTTGAGATCGCCACTTGAATTACTACGCCTTGAATGGTGCGGCATAGTTTTCCATTGAATCATTTGCGTCCTTCCACGAAGAAACAGACAAATTAAAATTTTGGAGATTGCAAACGGCTTCAAGGCATGACATTGGTCCTGTAACAAGGACATTATTTCCATGAAAGCTCATTTTCTTTGCTGCTCACCCTTCAGGTAGACAGTATTCCAAAGCCGTGAAGTGGGGCACAACTCCGAATCATATGGGAGGAAAACCAGAATGCACAAAACAAATAAACACTTCTCCGAGATGGCCAAACACTGGTTGGACGAACGAAGAAAAAAATCGTGTGATTAGTGCAATAGATACAGGGAGATTGAAAATTATAATGACAAGTAGAATGGCCATGAGATCTAAAATTAACGATGAGAGGATGTAATCATAAAGTGATACCCAATGAATCCTCTAACGGTGATGCACGCGAACGCTTATCTTCTGGCCTGCTATGCCACCGGTGTGAGAGTTATCCGTCTCAGCAGTCACCTTTATCTGCCCAAAGCAATCCCCACGTGGTTGACAACTGCATTGATAGGATGTGAAGAACGAGGAGCGGTCAATCTCACTGTCACCACCATTAATGAAGCTGGAAGGGCTTTAGTCTTTACTTCTACCATTTATTAATTAAAAAGACATACCTGGGCAAAAGTAGGTCAATGTCGACAAGGTTTTTAGTGACCATTGCCACGCGTTGTTGATGGCTGATGGACTTCACGGTAATGATAGAGTAGCAGCCATAGAACTCTAAGAGGTAGCGGTTGTCATGAGCATCCACGGCTTTGCTTCTGAGTTCGTCATACATTTCGCCAGCAGTTTGGAACACGCGATCTGCTTGCTGGCGGACCTGCTCCGAGACTCTAGATATCTCGAGCGCCTTGGAACTGTTGGCCCTGTTCGCCAACATCCGACTAACCTCCATTTTGGTTGCCGTTTTCGCCTTCCTTTCGAGCTTGTGAAGCATTTTCACGCTTTTTTGCTTATCCTTATGCGCGGTAGCCGAAGAGGAGGATGTGGTGGGCATTTTAGAGGTTCCCTGTACATCGTTCGAGGGCACAAGAATAACTGTCTTCCGTTTACGAGTGACCTTTTTCGCGCGACAACTTGCGCAGTTTTTGAATGGATCGGACATAGGAAGGGTATTGCCGCGACAGGTTTTGCATGGTCTGAGTGGTTCCATGAATTGGATTTAAACTTTAAACTTTTTTTAAAGAGGAACGGAACAATGTGACGCTAACGTGATAAATGACATGTCACACTACTCCCTCAACTCCCAACATGGCTTTCCCCACCGTCAAATTCTTCTTTCAACAACATTTGCTACTGGGGACCCAAACTTGAATTGTAGACTCCGACAAGGGTCGTCTGCGGGGTTGTTTATCACCACCTACACAAGTTTTTTTTTGCTACTCCATGGCATATCAGTTCTCTGGTTACGAGGGGAACTGTTCATGTATATGCACTGTCCTTATGGCTTACTCCTGTCCAATAACTCTTGCTCCGAAGTTGATGGCGAAGCAAAAATTGTATCCCCAGGATCTACGGGTGGAGGCGCCCAGAAATTTTCACTAAGACTGGGTAGCGAGGACAACACCACGGACTCTGATGGTGAGGGTGGTCAGCGAACATTCAATATTGTCCAGATGAAGAAGGACGAATCCAGATCTAGGCGGAAGGTCTGAAAAGCCTGCCCGTTCGTTACATAGGCCAATCTCCACGACATGATGAATGACGCGCGGAAGCTCATCAGTCCTGTGCCCATCCCCAAGTTAATCTTCACGGACGAAGCCCGAGAAACAAACTCACTTCCCATTCAACCCTTTCTCCTCCTCTCTAATGCTGTCCAATACTACCTCTAAGCTTGCAATCTTCTCCTTCACTTCTTCCAGATGGTCATCTACACCTTCTCTCCGCTTTCCCTCTTTTCTCGAAGACCGCCATGTTTCTCGACGATAAGCGTCGTGGCAAATAGAAAAAGAAACCTTCCGCAAGAATATTGGCACCACTTTCAATAGCTCGTACAGTAGGTTTTACGAGCCCAAAAAAAATTAGAGTTTCCGGGTTCACGTTTCGAGTAAACCGACGCACTTTGCTTCTGATAAAGGTCTGATATGCCCCCCCCGACCGTGTGCCCCGATATTCTCTCCAAGGATATACGTCCGGAGCTTCACCTCTGAGCGATACATGAATTGCGCAAGTGACACACATACCGCGGAAGCGTTGGTGTCTGTTCAACGAAGGTAACGAGGCATGTGTGTTGAGGGATGGCAAAGAAAGTGGACGACTCACTGTCTAGCTTGCTCTTTATTCGAAGGGAGATGGACTTAGCTAGTGTCTGACATGTAAACGTCTGAAACGGAAAGGACATCGATTCGAGTCACAACCTAAAAACAAATTATCCAATTTTGGGGTCGTGACTCGCCCGTGGAACGCTTGCCTTCTTCGTTCATTCGTCATCATATGGTTAATTTTGTGTCAAGAGCCCACAGCAATGACACCCTTAACTTTTACAGTTGGTAGGTCAGTTGGAGTGGGTGGCTATGTGCGTAGTTGGTTATATCATGGTGATCTGCTTGCTAAGACTAAACATGCAGGCCATGGTCTTTGATGCTGAAGAACGTTCAGGGATATCTGCCGCAATTAAGAAGTCGCGCATCTCTCTCCGAGTAAAGCGCACCATGCTTCGTCATGAAGCAAGAGTCTTACAACTCCTCCAAGGACATCCTGCCATTCCAACGCTTTTTGGATATCAACGTCTCCCACATTTTGAGTACATCGCCATTGATCTCCTGGGACAGAATCTGAAAGAAATTTGTAAGCCTGGTCACTCCTTGAAGATTGGCACGGTAGCTTCCATCGCCGAGCAAATGGTATATTAAGAATTCTTTCTTTACCAGTCACTGAAAAAATTTCGTAGTTGTCTGCTTTGGAACACCTCAATGCGCATGGCATTGTTCATCGTGACATTAAACCAGAAAATATCCTACTTTGTCCTTCTGATCCCTCTTGTGTCTGCCTCATTGATTTTAGCATGGCTCGACAACTTACTGCAGTTGATACTACTCTGAAACACCGTTACAATCCGATTGAGAGTAATCAAACTGTTGTTGGTACTTTGCATTGGTGCAGTATCAATGCACATCTTGGCTTCGGTTTGTCATGTCCTACTCTATGTCGAAACAGGGTGCTAATAGAGATACCAGACCTTCGACCCTATGATGACCTGGAATCTCTCGCATACACTCTTTTATACCTCCTCATGGGTAATCTTCCATGGCGCATCTTGGATCAATATGAGTTGACCAAGACAGCAATGATACATATCCTTGCTGTCAAAATGGCTTTCACAATTCCTGCCACTATTCCCTTCGAGTTTCACAATCTGCTCAATTTCGCAAGAAATGCCAAAGGCGATATAACGGATAATCTTGCAGAAATCCGAGTACAGATACATGAGTTGGCATCAAGTATTGATGAAACCCAGAACAAACCAATTGAAGTCACACTTGAGGACGCTGTTTTCACTCCGGAATTGATGGAATCAAGGGCAAGCTCTGACTCTGGATTGGATGTTGGACCTGAATCGGAAGAATACTCTGATAGCTATAGGGGAATAGACCTCGATTGCTGGGACACGCACTCTAGGAGGGACAAGAGCCTCACGTTCAGCCCAGTTGAGGCGGAATTATTGGATGGACAAATTCCAGACATATTAGTGATTGACCATGACTTTTCCATTAGGCCACGAAAGAAAGTTTAACTTTGTAATGTAGAATGACTGTACATACCAAGTTGCATGGACCTCCATTCTTACTAGGAAAAACGAATTGTTCATGACCCATCCTACGAACAGAGTCCAGACTATAACTTTGCTTAGAACTAGCTATTTCTTTCTCAACTCCCAACATGTCTAACAAGGCCTTCCCCACCGCCAAATTCTTTTTTCAACAAGATTTGCTGCTGGGACCGTCGCTTACAGTCACTCGAAGCTGACGAAATGAACCAAGAAACTGTGACCCAAAGTTGTGGCTGATTCAAAAGGATTGACGCGGCTCACGACAATCCAAGTAAACTACAGTAGTGGAAAAGGTGTTAGTCTCCAAGGCGAAGACTGAAGGGTATGAACCCCAAACTTATCACCGAGTTTATCATGGGCAGAGGGTGAGCGGAAAATCGTATAAGCAAGTTACAAATGAGCTGAGATAACGCTGAGACGAGAACTTGAAGCCGAGTTTGGCCAACCTTGTATCACTAAGGGTTGAACCTCGATTTAAAATTACAGTATCAGAGTAATTGCTGCAGGAGAGCAGAATTGATTCTAAACACAAGTGAACATTCGAATTCGAACGAAGGGTAGACTAGCTAGCCAATAGGGAGCCACGAGAAACCTCATCGAGAGATTCAAAAAGACATAAGACAGAATCGAAAGCAAATCAAAATACAAATGTAGCAATCAATGACTACTGGACCAGCCATACTTGGATGTGTTTCCTTGAAGAAAGACGAATCGACAAACACAGAGAAAGCAAGAGTAACACGGTAGCGAATGACGCCGAGCGGAGCCAAAATATCATACCCACATTAGGAGGGTATATGAAATGAGATCCAATTCTGGTTTAAACGGGCATGTGGAACTGTAATAAGCGTAATCATGGCACATTTGGAGTTGTCTGCGAGAGACATCAAGTTAAAAGAGGTGGCGAGCATGTCGCCTGTGAAGCGCGGGGACCGAGGATTTCTTAACGAGACTTGGACCTCCCTGGGGCCCTACACGTTTCTTGCAACGACGTCCTGAAGAGGTACCCGTAGATGTTTGGGTTGTGCCGGTGCTGGTGCCATTGTTGCCAGTCGAAGGTGGGGCAACGGCAGGAGCAGGAGCAGGAGCAGGAGCAGGCGAAGGCGAGGGGGCAGGGGAAGACGCAGCCGGTGAATTTGCACTGGGCGAAGGCTGTACAACCTTAGCAGCTGGTGATGGTGTGGATGGCGGCGAATAAGGGGTGTTACCGGAGGCCGCACCAGTGAAGATGTCGTTTTGGGCACCTAACAAATTGACAGTGAGATGAGTAGGAAGATGATCATCTAGGCAATGTTATTTACCATCAGCAAAGCCGAGTTTACTATTATAACTGGGTGATTTCGCTCTGCCGGACAAGTCGTAACCATCCACCTCGATGTTATCACCCGAAGCTTGATGCCAGTAGATCATTTGTTTCGCGCCTTTCACACATGAATTGGGATCCCCTTCACACCAACGAGGAGGTTGGGCTTTGGCAACAGGCGTCGTAGATGTCGCCCCGGTGACCGTGCATTTGAAGGGTTGCATATACATATTAGGTTGACCGCAGCTATCATTTTTTCGGATTGATGAGAACAAGTTCCAGATATTAATAGTACGCGTACCCATTTGGCACCCAACCCCACTAGATAACGATTAGTCACTGACAGAACGACTGATGATCAGATACACACCGCACAAGTGCAACCTCCAGGAGGACAAGCCGGCATAGCAGACGGAACCTGATAGGTGGTTACCCTCTTCCAGGGCGTACTATGCAATACCTGTCAGAAAATAAAAACCAGAGGTAGGAGGGACCTACTGATAAGCAACGGTAAAGACAACCAAATTTTCGGGCGTTACGGCGTGAATGTCCGACTAGTTTGTTTTGTGAGAACTAACAAATCGTATTATGCTTTCACTGCGACAGACCTGATATGAAATCGCAAAAGCTGTTCCGGCAGCCATGGAACGATTCTCAGCGTGCACTTTAGAATAAATAACTAAGAATGGAAGTTTGGTAAACCTGAAAGGGTGAAAACATACTGTTGGGTGTAATGATACATGTCGGCACGTTCTAGAACAAGGGGATTGATCAACAATTTTCATTATAATTATCAACAGAATACAAACATAGTCCTCAGGATAATGACCGCCGTCTGGCCAGTCAGAAGTATCCCGTCCACCGTAAGACAGTGATGTCTTTGCGCGGTTAGAAGCGATCTCGACTGTAAAACTTCCTCCTGCGGGTCTTTGGGAAGGATAAGTGGGGAGCAAACGAGGATAGAATTATCACTCACAACTCAAGAAATTCACCAGATGGCGGAAGGTAATTGTCGCACTAACATTACAAGAGTCAGTGCTTCCCGTAACTACTACGAATGTATGAGCCGGACACACATTGTCGACGTGGTGCACTGAGTCAAACAAAAAAAATGTTCGATATAATATCATCAGTATGTTGAAAAAATGACGCACTCCACCATTTGTCGAAGGGAAGTTGGTACAATGGGTAGACAATTGCGTACGAATTGAGGTCTTGAATTCCTACATCACCCTAGTGAAGAACATTCGGCCCTCTTCAAAACAGATAACACAGTGGGGTAAATCAAAAAACGCTCACATAACCGCAGTACATGCCTTTAGCAAATGCAGCAAGGTGGGCATTGACACTTGTAAGAGATAACAATGTGCTGAAGAGGGTGACAATGTTGAAATAGGATGTCATGTTTCCAAACGAATGAAAAAGAGCGATAAAATAAAAGATTGTAAACAGCTAGTCCTTACAGGACAGCGTGCAGTCAGGAAGGGGATGAGGAAAGTGAGAGGGAGAGGGAAAGGCTACTTTATGGATCGCGTTGCACCAGTGCATAATTTGATCCGAACTGTTCAACGAACCTCGGTCCCTGAAATGACTTCTAGGTGTACTTCACTTTTCTCGAAGTTCTATGGGTCATTGGGGGACATAATTTAGGCTTGAACCTACATTCCATTCTCCATGATTCTTCATTGTAACAAGCATTGTAACTCAAGTTTTTTCTATTTCAACACGTACAGGTTTGTAGCCGGGTTCGGTAATTGATGATCCAGAACGGGATGAGAAAGTTGCCAAGCCAACTTCCATTTACGCATATCAAACAGCAACCAATAATCTCATGTCAACACGCAAATTATACAGCCCAGACTCCAGGATATCTGATACACAGGGAACACGACCGTCAAAAACTGTAGAAAGAGGGTCCATATACACACACCCTATTCAAAAGGCACTCTTAATAAATCATTCAGTACTCTGCAAGGGGAATTATTTTCCCTTAGAAACGGAGATAGCGCTTAAGCTCAGAGTCAGAAGATCGCGTACGTATACTCACCAATATTAGAGAATGGAGACTTCTTCTTTCTTCCTAGCAAGGCCACCTCGCCGCTATCGAAGAACGAGTACCCAGCTGATCAACCAACATAACGCTCGGATTTAATCAATGAAGGGGTAAACAAAAGGGCTTACGCAGAGGAACTTCCCCTTCGTCACCTTCTTCGTCAGACGTTGCACCATAAATTGGACGTCCAGTTTTCGAGTCGCGCAAGACGCCCGAATGGTCAACAAACGGAGTCGGTCGTTCGTTTGCTGCGCGGTGTAATTGAATTAGCAAGCGCTGAATATCTAGTAGATATCCTTGCAATGTGTCAAGGAAGCGACGAGTTTGAAGGTGTTTTGAGGAAGCACAGCTGAAGGTTTACTACCTTAGCTACAAGCACTTCTAAAATAAAATAAAAACATACATTGAAATTCCGTCTTCTTTGATAATATACCCAATGCCATATCCATCCGCAGCTACGGGTCCGAAACCGAACAATCTCAAAGCAGGATTACCACAATTAGATGTCGAAAGAATAGACGTTCCAAGAGTGGCCCAACCAGGATCTGTGAAAATAGCTGGCATCTTGGTGAACTTGTGAGAAGAGGGAGGCGAAGACGTCGGAGAAGAAGTGATGCCGTTTGGGCGAGGCTCGTAGCAATGAAACTGGCGCTGGACGAGACAGTAAAGAGCGTACAGGTGTCTGTGGTTATCATTGACATCAGTAAAAAGTAAAAGTGGAGGGCAGCATAGTCACCTGTCTTGACCTAGTCCTTGGCTGCACTCCCTTGTTAATTTGACGTGCTTCTCGCAGGCTTTCCTCAAAGCAGCAGCCTTCTGAGATGGAGTAGCTTCAGAGTAGAAAGTCTGATCATGAAGCATAAGGCCATACAATATGTGATATAAAACAACAAACCAAGTAACTCACCTTTATGAATTCCACGCTCTCGGGCTGCACAGATCGAACCGCTTCCGTCCTTCCGTGCAAAAACGCCTTCGTCATCGCAGGCTCATAAACACACTCAATCCGGCCTTATCAACCCAAAACCAAAAGATGTCAACAATTCTTGACGCCATTCCGAATGAGCCAGAAAAAACTACCTACCATAAAGTCCAAAATATGCAGCCTGAAACGCCATCTGCACAAACGCATCGGGACTAAGGCCATGTCCTGTGATAAAGTTCTTGCCGTAGCCTTTGAACTCGAGAGCCTGGCAGTCGTTCTGACAAATGAGGTCGCTTATCCTTGTCTCTGCAAACCTAACCCCGGCGCGAAGCTCGGGTGTGAGATTCCATTCGAGTTTTTTGGGGATTGTGTCAATATGTTCTACTACCTGCGAGGGCTCTGTAAAACGGGAAGTCTCAGTAAAAATCATTGATTCTGTTGACCTTCTAGATTATAGACGTACTCTTGTGTCCCCTGGGAGGCTTGTAAGACCTTGAATGTGGGGAAAGTTTGGCCTGGAATAAAGTAGGGGCAGAGGGATTGATGGAACGAGCAAGAAGCATAAGACCGTCTGTGAAGATATCCGCCGCGAATCTGAGAACGGTATGACCATCCACTCCTGTATGCTCAAAGTTGATACCTGCAGCGCCATCTGCACAGACAATAATTTGAAGCTAAATTTAATAGGTCAATGAATGTGTAAACAAACCTGCGGCACACGTACCTTGTCATACCACCGATTTGTACATGTCCCGACTTGTTCACCGGCCTGGAGGCTATATGTCCCGCATAAAAAGTTGCTGCAGAGGTCTGCCAGATTGTTGGGAGCTGCGTCGTCCAGACAAACGATGAAGAGGGCTTGGTCAACGATTTCAAGACAAGTTTTGTTGTTTCGATCCTTGGACAGCATTTCACGAAGTCCTGACCAGATCTTGCGGTTCTCGGTTGAGAGGACGCCGATTGCGCCTCGAGCTGCCTAGTCAAGGAAGGAAAGTAAGAACGAAGAGGTCAAGTGGAACTAAGCATACTTGTGAGGGATCGATTTTGTCCGCGTCGTTCACGATTGCATGAAGGTTTCGTACTACTTCCCGTTCTGTCAGTAGGGGAAGGTTAGCATCATCCAAAACGTCAAACCAATCTACAACATCCGTCAGAATATGTGGTCTAGAGTGGTATAAACGAACGAACAGAACTGTCCCCGACTGAGAACAACAATATGCCTTGGTTCTGCATGTACTTCCATTCTACAACCACGCTGCAAAACGAAAACAATAAGCCCCAGAGGTGGAAAATGGAAAGATAAAAGCCTAACTTCAGTTGGGATCCTCGATGTCCCGAAAAGACGGTAATATTGATCCATATCCAATGGAACACCACGAACTATGTCCGGTTCAAGGATGCCAGTGCGCAGATCATGGATGAAGCCGAGCGACGAGACGATGAGAGACGCTGCGCGAGGGAACTGTGAGCCACGATCGGGGGTCGGGTCGTTCCTGCATTGAAAGTTAAACTTGATCCTGTCAAGGTAAGGAGGACTCACTCCAAGACGAAGTAGGGGTTTAGAGCGAGAACAACAGGGTCGCTGTGCGATAAGTAGGACTCATACCTGGATAATGTTTACCCCTTTAGCATAACATCTTTATGCAAATTCTTACCAAAATTCTTCGATGTAACTATGCGATACATGGTGAGGATATGGATGGCTGACAGAGGGATAGACCGACACACCTTTCCTTACCCCGAGCATACTCCTTCAACATTTCCTGCAGCTTGGGACCATCAGTCTGCAGGAACTCGTGAACTGCAGCTTTCGTCGATTCATGCTCTTTCTCATCCTGCAACGCCTCCAACGCTCGGAGATAGCGGTTACATGTGTCTTCCAGAGGTGGGATTGGAAGATTTGGCAACTTGTCTCGAAAAGCGGAAGTGCGACTCGGATTGGGGGGTTTACTGCTGTCGAATTGTAAATCAAGATTGACATGAGAAAAATATAACCCACTCGTTCAGCCCCATTTCGGAGTTATGTAGGAGCTTTGTGGGTTCGGACAGCGTCTGGATGACTCCCGATTCTCTATCCACCCGATGTAGAATCTTAGCAAACCACTTCGCCAGGACGGTTGTGTTTATTGGTAGAGGATAAGATCCAAGAACCCGTCATCTCGGCTCAAGGAACTGGATATAGTCCAGAAGAAATCACAAGCCTAAGTACACCGTATACGGTCTGCTTACGGCACTCACCTAGCATATATATATGGGTCTTGACCATGTCACACGATGCCGACGATCCTCAAAAACCATTACGAGCCCTATCGTCAGGGCAAGAAAGGAAATTGGTGAACTATCTTGATGAGGAATTCTTGGATATCACACGGAATTACAAGAAGAGGTGAGCTCAATACAATTTCAGCTGGTCGTTCTAAATCATTGCAATTGGGATACCAGGATAGAATCTTCATCGTCTCTTCGAACAGTCTCTGCATATCTTTATGCTGTTCGACCTCTCCTCGCACTAATCTTGCAAATACCGCCCATTGATCCTTCGACTAGCCTTCGCATCGCATATTTACTACGATTAACAGGCGACGTGCTTAATGCTATTCCTGGTTACAAGCTGGGTGCATTAGATTCAACATTCAATGCAACGATCAACGAATTGGTCGACTTTCTGGACGATCTCGATCGGGCTTGGATGGCCGTACTACAAAGTCAAGTATGGGATCCAGACTCTGCAGAAGGCATCGATCTCGTTTTACCACTAGATCCACACCCTCATACAGATTCGAACGGGCGCACCAGTGGTCCACCCACTGAGTCACCTAAATCATCACCGCCCAGCCAAACTGACCTCGCCCGTCTCCGCAGCCTACTCTTCTCCGGCGAATCGGCTTTAGAAGAATGGCTCACTAACCAGGCTGCCCATTTCAGCGAGGACACAGATGATGTCTCAATCATGTTGGCGAGAATGGGTCTTCTTGACCATTTTGATTCTCTTTTCTCCGAGACACTTGACTTTCTGGGAGCGTTTTCGGGTGATGTTTCACGAAATGTTGTAGAGCCTGAGTTCGAAGCCATGATGGAGGACTGTGGGACCTGTGTAGAGGTTTAAGTTGGCTATCAGAAGGAGTTTGAACGCTCCGTTTCAAATGTTGGGTGGTCTATCTCAACCTATTGAAGACCGCCTCTCAACACAACTTTGCGACAGTCAATTGGAGAATGGTTCATCCCGTCTCAAGAGAGGGGTTAATGTCATGTTCGTGCTTACAATCTCATTGATAAATGGCTGGGTACAAGAATTTTGGCTCAAAAAACGTATTGCTTTTCACCCAAGACGCCGACGTGTGATTTTAGAATCGAATAACCAAATATAGTAACTTCACACTCATTTCTGTCAACATCCATATCATTCCTCTCCATTAGCGTAATAAAAAACCTCAGAATCATCATGTCCGTTCGGAGGAAGCGGACTGATGCGCTGGTAACGTCGGTCCCCCAGACTGCTAGCAGAATGACACAGCTCACGTCTCGGGTGAGCGAAGTTAATCCTCGTGTGACTATTTTCGAGCCTTCTGCTGGTGAGGGGGATGAAGGGAGCCTGTTGACACCGAAAGGGAATGCCGAAAGGGGATTCTCTGAGGATGAAGTTACAACAACGACACGTCTTCGAAAGCGGGTCAAACTCGAAACTGGAACTGACCTTGTGGATCTGGAGGATTTGGCAAAATATGAAAGCAACACGTCGTTGAAGAGAAAAAAACGTGGCACCACTGCGTCACCTTCCAAGTCGAAACACAGCGAGTCGCCTTCCAAAGCAGCAAAAGCAAAAGCAAAGCCCGTTCCTCAAGAATTAGAAACCCCCCATTCCACACCACCGAATTGGCGTGAAGCGTATGACACGATTAAAGCAATGCGTTCTCGGTTTGTTGCGCCTGTAGACACTATGGGCTGTGCTCAGGCGCAGACCGGGGAGACCGATCCTAGGGTGGGCAATCAACTTTCCCTCTGAAGAAAACGATATTGATTGACTTTTCTAGAATCAACGCTACGCAACCCTAGTTTCCCTCATGCTCTCCTCACAAACAAAAGACGAAGTAACCAACGCAGCAATAATTAATCTCCGAAGTGCTCTAGGTGGCAGCATCTCTGTCGAAGGGATGATCGACGCAGAAGACAGTGTCATCGCAGAGGCCATCTCAAAGGTTGGGTTTTGGAGACGAAAAACCGGGTTCGTCGACAGTATATATACATTTGAGACAATTTGGAATCTAAAATTTTCAGTATTGCAGCTATCTCAAACAGGCTGCTCTCAAGCTACGCGACAATTTCGATTCCGACGTGCCAAGGACCGTTGACGAGCTTTGCTCTCTTCTTGGTGTAGGCCCCAAGATGGCATTCTTGACCTTGCAGATCGCATGGGGATTGAACCACGGCATTGGCGTAGACGTCCATATACACAGAATCACAAACTTACTCGGGTGGCACAAGCCACCGACGAAAAATCCAGAACAAACGAGGTGCGTTCTGATTGATGGCCGCCGTCTCAATTCGTAGGCTTTGGATGAAAAAAATTTGACTTATCACATTAATTCAGGCTTAACCTCCAGTCCTGGCTTCCCAAAGATCTTCACTATGAGATTAACCACCTCCTCGTTGGCTTTGGTCAGGTCATTTGTCTCCCAGTCAGTCCACGTTGCGATGTCTGCGAACTCAACTCAAAGGGCCTATGTCCGAGTGCAAGGAAGGTGACGAAGATTTCAAAGAGTAGGAAGGAGATCGTCTTTTTGAACGACAAAGAAGTAGTAGCAGGGGAGCAAGAAGAGGGTCCGAGAGTTGAGGTTGTGTTGGAGGTTGAGGAATGCAAGATATCGGGATCATGACCAGTATACTTATATCATATCTCTATACCTCCCTGTATCATAATCTTTAGTACTCTAGTCTACTCACCCGGTTCAATAAAAAATTAATGTCATTGAAATATCTAATTCCAGTGATGCATACGGTTTTTTCACCTACCATCATGACCCTAGTCTGGTAATTCCATCGTCATATCCCAAAATGTGATGCAAGCTCTCTGTACTGTTACGTGAGATATCCTTGCTGTGCCATGGTCTGAGACAAAACTTGAAGTCAAGATATAAACTGCAACATACTAGTTTTCGACGTCAAAACTTAAACTCGAACCTCAATGTCCTTCTCAAACTATTACGAACTTATTGTCTTTGTCCTTCTTTTGCCATTGTCCATCACCATCTACAGACTTCTTCTTTGGTACGAGCCATCAAACCTACATTCAGCCATCATTCTTCCTATCCTTGTGTTCCTTGTCGTTGGCATTACATTTTGTATATCTACACCTCGCCAAGATTGGACAGCAGCTGCCTATGCCTTACAGCTTGCCTGCATCATTGTCTGGGCTGTGGTGCAAGAGTATCCGATTCCTTGTGCGCGCATTTCACATGGCTGTTCCTTTATGGAAGTTGATTGTTTGATAGCCCCTTTCTACATGGCGGGAATGCTGATTGGTTCCTACGTCGTCTCGCTATTTGCCGTCTTCCTTCTTCTATCAATCAAGGGTGTAGAACGGGAGCAGATGGGCTACGTTGGGAAAATCGGTGACAGGATCGTGAGGGGCATCGGAGTCACACTAAAGATAATCGAAGTCGTGCTCATGGCCATTGCAGTCGTCATCACCGACGTCGATATAATTCTCGCTGACGGATTGAGAGGCGGTTTGAGAGGTTTGAGAGGTCATCCAGTTCCGGATACCGAGGCGTCAAATCAGGCAGTTCCGGGTGCCGAGGCGTCAAATCAGGCAGTTCCAGGTGCCGAAGTGTCTGGAGCTCAGGCATGTCCTCCTCCTTATTATGTGAGTCGCCATGTTTTTCCCAAGCAGTTTCATCAGGAAAGTGCGCAATCACTTAAATGACTTAAAGTACCTTTAAATGCCTTAAATGCCTTATTTAAGTGAATTT
>QDKV01005189.1_pt1 | contig 32611 bp, 34 predicted proteins | sample 1861101 | NCBI WGS metagenome assembly QDKV01 (sample SAMN04275158, study PRJNA302643) | Fungus metagenome, whole genome shotgun sequencing project. | isolation source: fruitbody | host: Mallocybe terrigena | place: Sweden | collected 2013 | reverse complement strand
TAGCTTATTCAGCACTTTAAATATTTAATTACCAATTGGGTACAAATATAAATGGCATTAAAATATTGGAAACCCCGAAGTGTTATATTAATCGGCAATCACACGGAAGGTGCAGAGGCCATCTCAAGTCTGTTCCCCAACAGAGACCTCAAATTAAGTATACAAGGGATTCTGAAGGAGGAAGAAGAAATTTCCTTGCGAAGTCGATTTTCCCTCATGACGTACAACGGACATTGATTACACTAATCTCTACTTTTTTCTTTGTATACAAATAATACGAACTTTGTCATTATGCTGTTTGAAGAAAGCCTTATCGATGGGGCCACATTCAGCACAAGAGATTGTAGCGTGACCAAGCCTTCCAGCAGGTCTCAGTGAATAACCACGGAGAGGCATATACCACCGAGATGACAACATGCAAGACAGCAGGCCGTCCTCAGTAGTACTGCATTGATTAAGACGAAGGCTTCGGAGATTTGGCATAATCATTTTTTCGTCACTGAAAGAAAGAAGCCTAATGAGCCTGTCAGATATCTTGCTCCAGGCAAGGTCAAGGCTCGTCAATTGTATGAATTGAGGGGAAGTGAAGAACTCTTCCAATCGGTCTTCAGGGCCTTCTCCAAAGAATTTGAATTCCTCCAGACGGCAGTCAGACCTTTGCAAAAAGTCTCGAAATACGCTAGAATCATAAGGAGAGTCGAGTCCGCGGTACAGAAATTCAAGAATCTTTAGAGAAGGAAGTGCAACATGTTTGAGGAATGGATCCAAAGGGCAATACGAGTTAATGTGGAGTTCTTCAAGCTTTTCAAGGACAATGACGGGGAAATTGATACGCGAACAAGGTATTGCCCAGTGGCGGACACGGAGATATCGGATATTCGGTAATTCTGCGGCGATTTGGAGTAAACCCTCTCCGCCAATAGGGAACTCAAGAGAGACCCAATTTAAGTTCGTAAAAGTTGATTTGGAGTTGAGAATATTGCTGACACCGTGATACCAGCCGATTCGTTCGAGGGCAGGAGATGCGTGCAAGAACGCGGCAATGTCACAAATGGGCTCCACTAATTGAGGTGGGGTAGGTTGTGTGATGATCCAAACGATACCGTAGTGGGCGATGGTCAACCAATGGCATGGATCAGAAGAACGAATGAGTTTTAACATTGGCGCCACCGACCATAAGCCCACTTCAAATGAAATCTTGTGCCATCTGGATGAGTGGGCAAATATCAACGACAATATCTTGCGTGCGGAAGCCATGTCGATCTCGATTTCGTCTCTGTTATCGTCAATGGAGATTTTAAGGGGGCAGTCTTTGGAACGCTCGAGCCAGTTTCTCAACGGCCTGATCTGTGTTTTCTTCAATTCGAGGAGGTGAATCCGACTCCAAAGGCCAGGGTAGTTCAAGGCAACGTGCCTCCAAAGTGAGCATACCCGAGTCAAAACTGTGGGGTCGACGCTGCAATACTCGGAAACCAGTAGCCCAGGAGTACGATATCTGACACCTAGATGATCACCGTCGTCGAGAGTTTTCAAAAATATATTGCAAAGGAGCTCAAATGGGAGATTGAAGATGGGCTGAAATCCATTGGGACGTTGAGGAACAACGGCTTCCTCCTTAAGAAAGTGTCCCGTGATATCCCGAGGGAGCTTGGGCATGGTCGCATTGCTAATTGTGCCTGCAAGAATATGGTTAAGGCGTAGCACCAAAAGTAAGTGCATGGTCGCATTGCTAATTGTGCCTGCAAGAATATGATTAAGGCGTAGCACCAAAAGTAAGTCGATAAGCACGCGCACGTTTATACATCGGGGACATAACAGAGTCTGCAGCGGCCTCGGGAACCTTGTGTTGAATAACTCGAAGGACACAGCAGAAATTGAACGGGTCAAGTGTACTTGATTTTGTTCGAAGCCTATCGGTATCGGTTAATATACCAAGCTGCAGCTGTCGGGAAGTAACACTAGACAATTGAGAAAGACAATTGAGTGTACGTGGGGGGAGCATAGTCAATTCAAAAGCGAACAGGTTAGTGTTGGTTATTCGTAATAAGTGCATTCCTAGTAACAACAGTCGTTACAAGTGTTAGTTGGACAACGTTAACGTGGTTATGTCGAGGCGTAAGTGTACGAGATTAGTGGTTATTGTTCAAGAGTCCGTAACTGGAGAATCAAACAGGTTGAAGTTGCTAAGTCAACAAACAACAAGCATTGCCCTGCTGCTTTAGCTTTTAGGTAAACGCATATTTATTATGGTCCGATCATTCGGAGCATACAATCTCGGTAACCAATCGGTAACAGATGTTATTGCATGCACTCGATTCTCAAATATAAAACCTGCCGCAGGTTGGGGACAAGACACGATTCCTGAAAGAAAAGTTATTGATTGGATTGAAGTGGCCAGTGCTGCCTTCGAAATAATATCACGGATGTGGCGAGGAATGAAAGGTTCATAAGGCGCTGTAGCCTGTCCAGATGTCTGACATTGAGTACTGAAGCATGCATAATCATATATTCATGAGCCAAAGAAGAAATCAAGGAAAAGACATTTGCTTACAATCTGTTTATGCGTTGAAATAACAGGTCCCAAGACACAGCAGAATGACAGCAAAATCACCAGAAGTTGCTTTTCTAGAAAAAATAATGAGGAAAGGCGACTGAGAGGAAGTCGGGTCTTGGAGTAAAGTTTCAACATGCTGTGCTAATCTAAGTCACCAACTTAATGAGGATGAAGGTGTGTGGCCCTTGTCCTTCCCTATCCGTTGATAGTTATTAAAGATATTCATGGACATCTGATCTATTTGACCGACCAAGTATCAATGAAAAGTTGAGCTCATAATCAACGGTCCTCGTCATCAATGATGGCAGGGATAGAAAACGTAAGAACACCTCCTGCGTCGGCTACATCTCCAATGTAAACGTACAGAATGACACAATGGTGCTGACATATACCTGTATACTTGAGGAAATGCTTCAATTACAGAAGGAAAGAGAAATGATACGTACAAGCGATGGTTGTCGTTGACACCACATGGCTGTTCAAGAACTTGAGAAAGCTTCTCGTAGATATCAGGACGGTGTACAAGGTGTTCGGGTCACGGAGTTCTTCATCTGGGTCTGCCCGGTCTTCCACGTCCTGCGCTGGATTGACGTTTAGGTTTAGAAGACTTTGTAACTAGACCTCACTTTTCGGATTCTGACAATCTTTCCATTCAGTTTCAACCCGAACACTCTCTGTGTTTATCGTAAGCAGGAGGTGTTTGTTGTTACTAGCACGGATGGCCAGAACATCAGACAACGGTCACAACCGTTCGACAATGGTGCGCAGCTTTTGAAGGGGTGGGAGAAGGATGTGTAGCTATTGACAAAAATTTCAAGATGAGAAAGAAATTACTAACAGAGAAGAAACATACGTCAGGTGCTGGACAGAGTGGTTCCTTCAACTTAGCAACATCTGCTGGCCTCATGACTTCAATCTTAACGTCGTGTGCTACCCGCAATCTATGACCCACACGGGTCTGTCCACTAATCTCAAATGAGAGCAATGCCCGGTCATTCTTCTTTGCCAACTTCATGACCACTTCTTCGGTATCGAAAGAGGGCGTTGACGATGACGACGCAGCAGCCGACTTGAGAGCTCCCAACAAGGCTTCAGAGGTCAAAGCGACTGTAATCTCGTTATTCGCATTGGACTGGATACGGTAGTTGGTGAATAGAGCATCGACCTTGATTTGACTTTAGGCATGAACTAAGACTTTGACAGGGATTTGTTAGCAAAAAAACTTACGACCAGACTTGGATTCCTCCTTCATTGGCTTCACTATTGCAGATGATGTGCATGTTGGTTGCCGTGAACTTAATGATACATTTCTTTTGAAGCTTTTCAATGGCTTGAGTGATACCTATCATAATTTGTCATTTCGAGAAATAGACGATTGCTGAATTTTACCAACGAAAGAACGTTTGTACATTTGTTATGGAGGCGCGAAAGCGCATTGGTTAGGCTTAGAGATGGCGGCTTAGTGCTACCTACACAATATGGTATGATTGACGCGTCGAAACGCGTGAGATGTGTTGAGAATCGTCGTCTGTGGAATCGTCGTCTGTCGTCGAAGTCGGCGAGCAAGCCGCATTCTCAGGTCTCAGGGGTAAACAGATGTAATCTCCAAAATATCTACCTTCAGAAATGTCTCGACATATTCTCGATTATGCTCTGCGCACTCCAGCTATCGATAAGCTAAAGGATAAACGAATCATTCTGGCTTCCAATAGTCCAAGAAGGAAAGAAATTCTTCGTATCTTTGTAAGTCACCGACATGCTCGTTGCCCAATTGTACATTCCGATGTGTGAATAACAGGGTCTGGCACCTGATATTGTGCCATCAACCTTTCAAGAAGATTTGGATATTTCTCAATTCCCTGATCCCCATGAATATCCTGTGGCGACCGCCACACATAAAGCTGTTCAGGTGTACGAAAAGTTGGTCGTAAGTCGGCAATTTAATATGATAATTTTTAAAATATTTAAAAGGCTGCCTGTAGCAAGAAGATCCGCACGATGCCCCAGACCTTGTCATTGCAGGTACTTATGAATCGCCCTGGCAGGATGTACGTCCTGATTGGCTGAACTCTAGCTGATACGGTGGTCCTGACACACGCACAACCCGCCACGTCAGACGCCTCCTACTCCGTCTTACCACAAATTCAGCAAGAGCTACTAGAGAAGCCATCATCGAAGCAAGATAATCTCCGCATGTTGCTCGATCTAAATGGAAACGTTTGCGAGGTGGTCACAGGTGTATCCATCGGCAAGTGAGTCCAAAAAAGCCTGGAATCCACCGTAAACTTGTTTCCATGATTAGTATACCCGATTTTAACTGCTCCAGGTTATCAAATAAAGTTTGTTTTTTTTGCCTGTTTTTTTTCGAACGACGGCCTTATCATTCTCCAGATCGATAGATGAGCGGTCTCTGGTCTACTTTGCTGACAATTCGAAAGATTTGATCAAGGCTTATGTTGAAAGCGGTGAAGGCATTGATCGTGCAGGTGGATTTGCGATTCAGGTACATTTTTCTTATGATCATTTTGAGCCGTTCAGACTTACAATTTACACGCAGGAACAAGGAGGACTGCTTATACGCAAGATCGAAGGAGACTATAACAATGTCGTCGGTTTCCCCGCCGCATCGTTTTTCAAGCTCTTGGAACTTTTGGTAGAAGAAGATCCCGACTTCCTGGAAGTTTAAATGCACGTAAACTGACCTTCGGAAACCCTGTTTTTGAATATGAGTTTGTACCTCGGAGAAGAGCCATAAACAATGCATTCTGTTTTGACCTGATCATTCATTGTGCAAAAGCAAATTGTTTGATCCCCTCGGAAATGGGAGGATGGAGGAGTCGCTTCGTGAATGGCGGACGCTCCTTTGCGCAAACTTCTCTTCCCGTCCGTTGAAAAAAAGAATCAAGGACTCTCCACTCACAGACCGTCGTCGCCGAAACTATCTGAATCCAAGCGTCAAGTCCAGGAATTAGACTTTAGGTACTTATTCTACCGGCCGAGTTCCTGAAGAAATCGCGATGGCAATACGCAGGGCTTGCGGTAGTAGTCATTGATTCTTGACGCGCCCGGCTTTTGGTGAAAGTAAGATCAACAGGGCATCTAAATTTCGGTTTACTAATATACAATATGTCTCCAGAATACGGGACGGGAATGACTCAACAAGACTTTCTTGGTTCGTTTGTGGACCAGCACGCGTCATTCTTTTGACTCCCTCCTAACCTGTTGTAGTGCAGACCGACAATCGGGAGTCGTTGAGAAAACAAAAAAGAGTTGGAATAGTTGCAACTTCCAAGCCAAAATGGGTTGGTGGCCCTCGGCTTTTTCCAAGTGCCAAAGTGCCCTCGACTGATCAAGACTGAAAAGATAACCTGAGTAAGGGGGGTCTGCAATGTTACGAGAGTCGTCGAAGTCTGTGTCGTTGTCGTCGTCATCGCCATCATTTCTGGACTAGGGCTGAGCACGAGTCGATCCGCGGGTTTCTCACGGGTAGTTGTATTTATCTTGTAGCCCTGAATTTTCTGAACATTTTGCAATTTTTTCCATAGAAATCCATTGAGAACTGACTGAGTTATGTCTTGGCACCAAGACTTCAAACTTGGTGAAGGCATAACTCAGTCAATTCTCAATGGATTTCTATGAAAAAAATTGCAAAATGTTCAGAAAATTCAGAGCTACAAGGTAAACACAACTACCCGTGAGAAACCCGTGGATCGACTCGTGCTCAGCCCTATTTTGCAGTTAGGTCCGGTTATTTTGCAGTTAATTTCCGGTTAACTAACCGGACTTTCAATCACTACTGAAGACCCTGTATGATGTGTAACACCATGTAGGCATATGCTGATTTGCCAGAACCAGTTGCTGAAACACCAATGAAGTTTTGTTTATCGAGGATGGTCGACACACCCTCAAGTTGATAGTCGTGAGGGGCAAAAGGAAGCCGATCCTTCAATATCTGACGGCATAGTTCCCATCCTGCTGGGCAGGAAAACTTAAACATGGTCTTTTAGCATGTAGGTCTTCAAAAAATGCATGATATGTGGCCAATGACGACAAAGTAATAAAATTTTGTGAGACTAATTAAGGACACATTTTGCCGTGGGAAATACATGTGACATGTTTAGTTTTGCGCCAGTATTGGGGGCACATTTGATTGCAGACTAGATGTGATGGGCATGACCAGCCATTTTGGTACGTCCCTCAGACCATCTTCTTCCCAACAGAAGTATACTAAGTGGTCTCTCAGGCAGTGTCTGGGATAAAAAATAGTCAGTCTGTGGGCCTGCCACCAGCAATGCTCTCTGACACATGGCAGAGGATTAGTGGCTGTGCACCTTAGAATGCCAGCTTACTAATAACTTTTTAACACAACAAGAGAAAATTAGCTTAGAATTTTGTTCTTTGTGTTTTAACTAGAGAAACACAGAGTTTTAGGTGTATAACTTTGGATGGAAAGAAGAAATTTAAAATCTGCTCTGACAGATTTATTCTACTAATAATGGTATTGTATTCCAAAAAAATGAAGCAAATTGGCACCAGTCCTTCAAAAGTTATTAAGGATTCAATTTTGAGGCATCACATTAACCAGGGAAGTGCGTCACAAGGGTGACGCAAGTGTGACGCTCTCGTCACACATTGGATCTGCATCCAGATAAATTTTAAATTCAGTTAAAATAGTAAATATTTCGACCAAAAACCCCCCATATTTGGACAAGAAGTCTTCGTAGTTGTGACAACCAGGAAACAATAAGAGCGGAAACTCCTTTAGACTCTTAGCGACATGGTCTTCAGTGATAATAAGTATGGGCGGCCCATCATTTCCATAAGAACGAATCAAGAGCCAATCACCAAATACAAATAGAGTTACCTTGATCGCAGCGCATCTTCCTCTCCTTCACCCCTTTTGTTCTCCGTAAGTTTGTCTAGTTGCAATTCCACCATCTAACTGCTAATGAATCTGTTTCCAGTTTTCTTTCGGGCTTGCCAGGTTGCACCCACTCGTTTTTTCTTTTGCTTTACAGACGTTCCTTTGCAGGCTTTTCGTGGCAGAAGAAAATTTTCTTATTGTTTCTTTCCTTCGTTGAAAATGCGTTTTATCTTGTCTGCTTTGATTGCTGTTGCCGCTTGGATCTCTGTTCAAGCCGCACCTTCAGGATTTTCGAGAAGAGCAGTTGGTGCGTCTGACATTGCGGTTCTGAGTAGGCTTTCTTCTTTTGTTTTGAGGACCAGAGTACTAATGACACTCTTTTAGAATTTGCCGACGTCCTTGAGCAGCTCGAGTCCCAATTCTACAAGGATGCGCTCACTAAATTCAAGGATCAAGACTTCGTCGCTGCTGGATTTCCCACTGGCCAAGTCCCTGTTGAACAGTTCCAGATCATCCAGGGTGATGAGGCTACTCATTCGTCCGTGCTGCAAGCTACTCTGAAAGCGCTGAAGGAGGAACCGATTACGACGTGCAAATTCAAGTTTGATTCTGTGTTGAAGGACGTTGCTACCATGGCTGCTACGGCCCGAGTCGTTGAGATGGTGGGGGTTGGTGCTTATCTCGGCGCTGCTCCCCTCGTGAAAGACCCCGTCTTACTCACTGCTGCCGCCTCGATCTTGACAGTAGAAGCCCGTCATCAAACGATTCTCAACCTTTTATCCCAGAATGGAACTGCTATTCCTTCTGCCTTTGACATCGCTCTGACTCCCCCTGAGGTGCTTGCACTCGCTTCTCCCTTTATTGACGGTCCTTGCGACTTGGGAGTCCCAGGTCCGTATCAGACGTACGGGAACTTGTCATTGTCATACTGATTCGGCTTCCAGCCAACCCTCCACTTTCGATTACCAACACTGGGAATGTCGTCCCCGGAACAAAGCTCACGTTTTCCTCTGCCACTCTTAACAGCACCAATCAGGGTGTAAGCAATTTTTATATTTACTAGAAAGATAGAACTAATCTGATGTAATTGAACAGAAAGCTTTCTGTCAGATGCTCATAGGTGGTCAACCCACTTCCATCGCTCTACCTCTCAACGAATGCATCGTCCCAAAAGACATCAATGGTCCTGTCGTCATCTGGCTCACCTCCGACGGCCAGGCACTCCTCAACAACGTCCGAGACCGTGCAACGTCCCAGCTCATCGCTGGTCCAACGATAGCGTTCATCGACACGCAACCCCAGCTGCTTGGTCAGCTTGCGCGGTTCAGCGTTAGCAACCCCACCCCTGTCTCCTCGTCCTCCACTATCACACTCAAACCCGCTGAAGCTAGCTCGATAATTTCGGCTGCTTCGAGTACGTCGACGTCGGTATCTGTATCGGCGGCTTCACCTTCGCCTTCACCTGCTCTCAGTGGAGGGTTTTCGACTGCTCCCGATCCTAACGCGTCTGTTGGCAAGTCCCCTGATGCCCCGATCGTCATCAAAGTGTTAGCGGCTTAAGGCTGTCATCCCAGGAGGTTTTGACAGCTTTATATCTCTTTGTTATTCCTTTTCGTTCACTGGAGATCATCAATCAACTTGCTGGCGAAGTATAATTTTTATTATTATCTGGCCTTCAGATTGGTCTTTTTAATCATGTATTCTGTAAAAAAGAGAAAGGTATTGCGAACTAAATCCAGATTTCTGAGTCGAGGAATAACAAACGGATGTTGCATGTATGTGATCTGACCTCAAAATGTTTATTACATTCCAGTTTGTATGTAGACAATGCAGATTATGACTCATGCATGTCGAAAAGATTTTCGCAATTGGACGGTCGAAAAAGTAAAAGTTCCAGTGTGCAGTGTGTTTTGCCGGTGATAAAAAAGAAACCAATCCATCCGTCGATCACTGACTTCTCAATCACTCTCACTCTCACTACTCGAAAAATCATCTTCGCTATCCATCCCTTCGGCCATCCCACTTGCAAGTTTGTTGAGCGAAATCGGTTGTCTGGAACTGTCATCGCCTGCTACCTCTTGCATCGCGTCTTCCATATCCTCATCCTCATCGCCGTCGCCATCATCACCACAGAAGTCATTTAGCTCTGCCTCGAAGGCGTTGACATCAATCTCTTCTTCCTCGGCTTCGCCTTCTACTTCTTCAGCGTCCGCGTCTGCTTCCTCGCCGAACCCTTCCCCGAAGATGTCTCGCTCGAGTTGGAGGTCGTAGTCTTGCTGTTGTGAAGACGAGTGGGTTTGCACGTGTCCCGAAGTGGCTGCGACTGATGTAGAGGTAGCAGCGGGAACGGGTTCCCAATCTTCTTCTTCTTCTTCTTCACCTAACACTTCTTCCATCGTTATCGTCGCAGAGACGCCTGGAGGGTCTGTTCGCGGCACAGCAGGGGAAAATGTGTTAGTTGTAGTTGTAGGGGAAATCCTCGTTGCTGAAGAGTCAGGTGGTGCAGGAGGCGGGACGAAACCTGATTTTTTGCCTGGCAGAGATAGTTCCAAAGGGGGTTTAGGTTTTGGCGGGTCAGGAGGTACGGGTACAGGTGCAGGTTTGCGGGGAGTGCTGGTTGCCGCTTGAGCCTTTCTAAAAGGTTTAACAATGTCAAACACTTCTTCATCTGCATATGCCATTGAGCTGGCATTTGAAGCCATAGGGGTGGTGGAAACGGGTATGGCGGGGGCAGCAGCCGTTTTTGTCTTCTTCGTCGGCTTGGTTGGTGCAAGTTTCGGTTTGGGGGGAGTTGGCGCCAGAGGGGCAATTGTGGGAGTGGAAGTAGAAGCTGAAAGGAAATTTGGAGGTAAATTAGAGACATGCGTAGCATGAGCGTTGGAGTCTCTCGACTTGGATTTAGGCAGGGGTGTCATTAGGCGAGAAGCGTTGGCGATCGGAGCAGGTAGACCAGCAGAGGGACGCTGTGACAATTGGACCCGTAGAGGTATATCAGCGTCGTCACCTTCGTCACCCTCTTCTTCTTCCTCTTTGCGATACTTTTGAGACCGGTTAACAGTGTCGGCTTCTCTATCTGCGCCGCCTGCGAGGAGCAAACGTTCTAGTTCGTCGCCGTCGTCGTCATCTCGCTTTCTTTTGTCTTTTCTGCTAGTTGAAATTGATGCTGAAGGTTCCGGGTAAGCTGAGATGGACAATAATTTAGAAATATCATGAGAAGAAACTCCTTACGAGAAGGTACTGAAGGCGCGACGGCTTTTTTACCGACGTGTTTTAGCAACACGAAGGAATCAAGCTTCTCCAAAGTAAATTGCTAGGAAAGGGGATTGAAATAGCATTAGACATAAAAAATCTGCGGACTTACACCAGTGTCTTCATCGTATATCAGAATGCAGTCCACCTCCTTTGCAGGTTGCTCAAATCCATTATACGTGCAAACTTCATTCAGCTGACAAGGAGTCGAAACCAGTTGCAAATAATGCCCACAAAGATGATAATTACCTCTTTGCTAGGAAACTCTGCAAAAACCTGGGTATTCTCTTCACCTTTCTTGATCTCTATAGTTGCAGGTCTTGTGCTATCCAATGCTCCTGGCTTGAAATTATCTGGTAGAGATATTTGGTTAGTTCCACGAAAGTAATCTTCATGTACATAAACGTACACTTAAATGAATAGAAATCCCGTTCTGGGAGGTTGGATCTTTTGGTATTGGGTGCAGGTGAACCTTTAAGTTTTCTGGCCTTGATGGCACGACCAAGAGAAGGTCCGATGTTGACCTGATGACGCCCTGGAGAGGGCTTCCAAGCAGCGGTGGACGATGTCATTGGGGAAGGGGATGAACCCCCGATGATGTAAGCCTTTGCAATTGTCTTATGTAATCTCTAACAATTGAAGCCTCAGACAATACGATTTCTCTACACGATGGTTTGACTGCTCAACGCGCGACAACGAATATTTGTTCGAATACTCCAAACTTAGATACCCAGTGTACTTAGACTTCCTTGACCTTGACTGTACCACGTAGCAGACCAGTCTAAAAAGGAAATGTTGAGATTAGGTGTCTTTTGAAGGGGAGGTGATAAAGTTACCCTGCGAGCAGCAATGAGACCAACTTTCTGCCCAGGAACCGCAGAGCGTGCTATGGTGGAAGCCTTTCCGATGTGTTGGTGATTTCCACCACCATGAGGATGGTCGACAGGGTTCATGGCAACACCACGAGTACGGGGCCAGCTGAAAAACGACGATCAACGTCGAATTAAATATAAGAACCAAAGAAACCAAACCTGTAGCGCTTCGCCTTGAACTTGTGGTACGCCCTACCAGCCTTCAACAAAGGCTTATCGATCCTTCCACCACCCGCGACGATACCTACAGTCGCCCTCGCACCGCTCGAAACCGTCTTCTTTGCGCCACTGGGTAGCCTGATACGAGTCTTGCCTTCATCCGGAGCATGTCCTATGATCGTCGCATAGTTACCCGAAGTCCGCGCGAGGGCACCGCGGTCCCCGATTTTTTCCTCGACATTGCATATGATCGTGCCCTCAGGACACTGTCCTACGGGGAGAACGTTGCCAACAGTGAGAGCCGCTTTTTTGCCACAGTACACGAAAGCACCAGTGTGCATGCCCTCGGTGGCGATGAAGGTTTCGGTGCGGAGTTTGTAGCGGTATGGGTCGCGGAAAACGACGCGAGCGAGTGGGGCGCCGCTTATGTTCGAATGAGGGTTTGATATTTTCTGTTGCAGGATAAGTGACTTACCGGCCAGCATCATGAAGGATTTCCTTTACAACTCCACGGATGTAGCCATTCCGTTCCGCGAAATCGAGATTGCGCAGGCGAGCAGGGGCTTTTCTGTGGTGTGAGTGTGATTTGAACTGGAGATTTTGGATTTGAGCGTCTTCGCTGGGAATGAGGCCCTAAGAAAGGACTTACAATGGCATGTGAGCGCCTTTGTGTCCTAATAACCCGACCCATTTCTATTTCCTGAAGGCTAGTAGATTGTCAATAGATTGTCCGGAAGATATGTTGGCCTGAATGATAATCGACATGTAACCAATGCCATCCATCCAACCATGGTACGAGTTTCTGCATCTTCACATGTACGACAAGTGAAGATGGGACTCAAGTCGCCTTCTGTATAGTTATAAGCGTGAAAAGGGCCCACTCACTGTTTGGAGAGGTCTTGAGGTCGTCGTAGACTCGGCACCAGTCATTGTGTGAGCATACAAATATGTACAACGCCATCAGCGGACTTTGAAAATGGGAGTTGCTATTATATTGGCAATGTCAGGGTACTTTAAATGAAGGAGCTGTAGCAAAGGCATGAACGTAAAAGGGATTATTTTCTTGAAGGAAATTGTAGTAATTCGGGCTTCATTTTGAAATCAATCCTTGCCATTTAAAAATTCGTCCAACTCATCATCCAATTCTTGTTGTGTCTTTTTCGGCCTGTCACCAGTTCTGACAGTCTCTCCCCTCCTTCTTTCTCTCTCCCTCTTCCCTCCCCTCCTCGTCCTGTTGTCCGTATCATTTGACCTTCTCCACTCGATTTTCTCACCGTCTCTGGATCCAATCCGGCTCCCGAGCGAAAACAAGTCCGCGTCTAGGCCCACATCCCCAAGCACACCACGACCTCGATCTCTCCCCCTAGGTAAGGGCACTATCAACCGCGATGCTAAATCTGGTGTATCATCCAACGGGTCCGAGGCCAGTGGATGGTACCTCAATAACGATGTTCGTTCAAGGAGCGTCCTACCATCTTCGGCAATATAATCCGACCGCATTTTTGATGGTGGCGAAGGTGGTCCTTCATGCGACGTGGGCGTTTGCGAAAGAGAACGTGTCCGCGGCCGTGAGAGGTGTCGAGGGCGTTTCTTTTGACGACTGTCCCTATGTTCGACGTCTCCGTTCTCATCGCCCTCGGCAAGGAAATCATCTAGTTCTTTGTCCAATCCTTTCCTCCTCTCCTCCTCTTCCAGCCACTCGGTCCGCTTTCTCTTTGGCGGTTGAGCAGGGGGTAAATCCCGTCCATTGAACAACTCTTTCCCTGCTTTCGATCCATGTTTCCTGTAGAACTGACTAGCCTGCTTAGCGCCTTTCTTCTTTACATCAACCACCTTCGCCCATCGCATACGGATTGGGCCTTTAAGTCCATGGCCATTCCCTAAGGTTTGATTAATTCGCTCCTCCGGTGGCCACAATGCTATGGGGAATTGTTTTGCCAAGATATAGTCTGGGTCGGCTGGGTCATCTATTGTCATTGGAGTCACATCTTCTGAAGATTCCGCATTAGCGCTCATTATCAAGACAGGTTTTGTGAGTTTGGCGAACGCTTCCCGAGCGTCTTTTCTGGAAGAAAACACAAAAACACAGGTTTGGTCGTCTACCCATTCGAGTCCCATGGGATGAGCATCAAAGTGTGTGGCGTAGGCGAAGAGACGCGCTGTTGGGAGGTGTACAATGGGTTCTCCACTGAAGAGGATCGCATTATTGCGGTAGGTTGGGTCTGGATAATTAATCTTAAATGATATTCGCATCGAAAGGTAAATAGCAGAAGCGTACCAGAACCACCTAGTTCATCATCGTCTTCCATTGTTGCGTCCTCGCCTTCCGTCTCATGTTTTCGCTAAAGTTGAAGTTTCCATCCCGAATACAAGGCGCTGGATATAATATATTACACTACCTTGGTGTCCCTTGTCGCGGCAGTCGACGATTCAGACAGTAAGTAAACTCTACTATTCCCAATACGATTGGCAAAGGATGCAGTTCGTGCAGCCTCAGCAGCGCGTTCTGCTTCCGTAGGTAGTTGTTCCTCGTAGGCAACAGTATCATCGTAAGAGAGCGTCGTTTGCTCTGTTTGAGGTGCAATATTGTCTGTGGCGTCCATGGTGCCGAGGAAGTGTGGATAATTGTGTGGAAAGTGGTAAAGCGCAGCGTGATTACATAAACCAGTCCTTTCTCTCTTTCAGGGCGAAATGTCCGACGCCGAAGAGCAGGTTTTAAGCAAGAAAAAAAGCCACAGAAAGGATAAGCGTAGGTTTTTCTTGTAAAAAAACACTTGGTCATGATTCTAATATATTATCAGCTTGGGATACCGATGATATCGACCAGTACGTTCTCACTGTTTGTCCTCAGGGTTTGACAATGACTAGTTTTTTCTACTTAGCGTGAGGTTTATTAGGTTCTCTGACTTGCCACTTATCCTAACTTGATATAGTGGAAAATTGATACTTTCCTACCAACGGATAACAAAGCGGGAGCTTTCACAGAAGAATCTTCATTCGCGACGCTCTTCCCAAAATACCGTGAAAAATACCTACGAGAAGTCTGGAGCGCAGTGACGAAAGCTCTCGATGCTCATGTATACCTCTTTTCCTCCCCAGTTTGTTTCCTTTGCTAAACTTGTCAAGGGAATTGCATGTACTCTTGACCTTGTCCATGGTTCCATGTCTGTGAGGACAACACGTAAAACCTTCGATCCCTACATTATCCTCAAAGCAAGAGACATGGTTAAGCTTATGGCGCGTGGGGTAGCCGTTAATCAAGCTGTTAAAATCCTTGAAGACGATATGGCTTGCGACATCATTAAGATTGGTAGTTTGGTTAGGAACAAGGAGAGATTCGTAAAGAGGCGGCAGAGGATCATTGGCCCCGATGGAAGCACACTGAAGGTGGGCAAGCCGTGGCATGATAACTACGATTTTCTAACAACCTTTGGATTTCCATTAATGCAGGCCATTGAACTTCTGACGAACACCTATGTTCTTGTGCAAGGAAATACAGTGAGCGTGATGGGTCCTTACAAATCTTTGAAAGAAGCGCGAAGGATAGTTCTGGATTGCATGAAGAATATTCATCCCATCTATCGAATTAAAGTACGGCCTAAACAACTTTTCTACTCATCATTGACCACGAATCACCAATCAGGAACTGATGATCCGTCGCGAACTGGCCCAAGATCCCAAACTCGCTAATGAGTCCTGGGATCGCTTCCTGCCTCAATTCCGCAAGCGACACCTGAAGACATCTGTGAAAACAGCCAAGAAGAATGAACGAATTGAGGCCCGTGTCGAGGCTCGCAACTTGGCTGGCATACCCACTACCAAGGAAGACCTGCAGAGGAAGGAGGCCGGAGCCGATGGTAAAGAGAAGAAACAGAAGAAAAAGGTGTACACTCCCTTCCCTCCAGCGCAGCAACCAAGAAAAGTGGATTTACAATTGGAGAGTGGCGAGTACTTCTTGAAAGCCGTGGAAATGGAGAAGAGAGAGGAAGAGAAAAGGAAACAAAAAGTTTTGTCTGCTTTCACCTCCATAATCACTCATGTTCAATGTTGTCTGTTTTGTAGCAAGCGGAAGCAGCAGAAAAGCGACGACAAGAACGGGCAGAAGCTTACGTGGCACCTATAGAGGTAGCCGCTCCGACTATTGAGGAAAGAAGGAAGAAAAGAAGGAACTCTGAGGCTGTGGAAACTGCTTTGGAAGGTGAGAAGTCGAAAAAGAAGAAACGAAAGAAGGATAAGTCCCAGGAAGCTGAGATCGAGTAGAACGAAGTCAACATGGCTCTTTGCAATACACGCTATGCATATGAGTACTGGTATATCTTTCTATACTTTCATGACTTGTGTCGATGCTCAATCACATTGATTGACACTTCTTCCATTGCCGCATCCTGCATTTCTTTTCTCCACCTCTTTTGAATCTCAATGGTTTCCAAGAAAATTTTATACTTCGCCTCAAGAAGCTTCTTCTCTCTCTCACTTGCCGTAGGGCGAACAACTGTTCCGGGAGGAGTCATTTCGACCTAATAGAAGGAAATATTTGACACTAGCAGAAGAAAATTGCTCTACGTACCATAATATCCCACAACCTCGCTGCTTGCCCTTCTTTCTCAACGTCCTTACCATTCCGCCTTGCCAACGTCACGTCATGCGCCAATCTACCCAATATTGCTGCTCCAAGAACAACGGCTACACCTCCGTCCTTCGGCAAGACCACATCCACCCCACACACTTCCGCTAACATGCGCATCAAATCTTCGTTCTTCGCCTGGCCTCCTGAGATGAAAATGGAGGAGATGACATGACCAGCACTTTTGAGCGTGTCGAGGATATGCCGCGTTTGAAGGGCTATTGATAGCAATGTGGCATGATATTTCATGGCAAGATCGGCGAGTGAGGAAGACTGTCGGGGAAGATTATATAACCGATATCTTGAAAGCAATGAAGGCGAACCAATTCGAGTCCCACAATGGATCCTCTCATTCGTGGATCAGCGATGGGAGACCTATTTCCTATTACAAACTATAGTGATTCACATTCCAAAGTGTTTATGAGCGCTGCTTACCATGGAAGTCCGGGTATATGTGCAAATCCTTCGTAAGCTCTGTCAAACTCTCAACACCCCTTTCGAGTCTAAGTCCTTCGATTATTTCGTCTAGAACTGCAAATTGAAACCATGAGAATCACCGAAGAGCTGAAGAAAAGAGGTACACACTGAGAAAAATATTCTTTCCCTCCACTTTACTTTTCTCGACAAGCTCAGAATATGAAGGGTGTGTGGCTACCATGAAGTCTATGAGCTAGTTCCAAAAATTCATCAACAACCCCAGATCGAAAGAATTCAAAATAACTTGGCCCGTAGACGACTGCCCTCCTTCATTCATCCACCATCCGTTGATTATGGGATCTTTATATGGCCCCCAGACTCCATCAACGAAAAGTCCCTCTCTACTTTGCACAATATGGCATGTACTCGTGCCAGCTATTGCGGCCAGCCGACACCGAGATTCATCTAGAGTTGGAATGATATCTGAAAGAGCACCGTTTCCCTCCTTGTACCTCGCTGCAACTGTACCAAGCCAACCTGCATAACTGGAGCGACGCGCCACATTCGTCAAAATTAGTCTCCATCACTTCTGGACGAAACCAAAAACCGACTCACGCGTCGATAATTGCGCTTCCTACAGGTGTTCCTTCTGCCAGTCCCATCTCTTCTGCCGCTTTCTTAGATAATCCTTCTCCTACAGGCATACCGGCGCACAACACATCCTCCTGCTTTCTGCCCCCAATGGGCGAGTATTCTCTATCTACGAGTTCACCTAGGCCGATCGTGTGGAAGAAGTCCTTTTGCCACCCAGAGCCTGGAACGTACGAGCACTTGCACGTAAGGGAGCAGGCTGAGCGCGATGCGTCTTGTGTAGATTTATATGTCAAGAAATCGGGGAGGTCAAAGAATTGGCATCGAGAAAAGAGCTCTGGGGGCATTTTGTTTTTTAACCAAAGGATTTTAGGAATCTCCATTTCTAGCTGCAGAGGTATAATATCTCAGTCGAAGCAAAATACTTTAATAAAGTCGAGGTACACACACTTATCTTCCCTCCCACATAGTCCAGAACAACACTTCCGATCGTATTTATCAAGTCCGCCTCTTTCTCGGCTCTATGGTCAGCCCAGAGAACAACATTCCTCTCACCAATCTTTCCCATCTCCTGGCCAACGCTAACGACGATCGGCTCGCCATTAAAATCTGTCACAGCCAAACTGCAAGTTGCATCGAATCCAATTCCTTTTATGCTCCCTTTTGTAATGCCACTTCCAGATAGACACCCTTTGACGGCAAGAGTGGTACATGACCAGATGTCCTCAGTGGACTGCTCGAAAATGCGGTGATCATGATGATCTCGCCAAACTTTTATAGGTTGAGTGGAAGATGCAATGATACTACCGGATTTTGTCACGAGCAAGGCGCGCACAGAACCTGTGCCAATGTCGACTCCAATGTAATAACTTTCATCTGACACAGGTGGAAGGTCCATTGGTGATTGCACAAAAGAAGTCAGTAATGGGATAAAGTGGTCTTATCATTGATAAATTGCAAAATGGGAAGCGTTCCAAATACACATAAATTCCGACGATCAAAATCTCGAAAGGTAATTGCGTTTATGTTAGGCCTATGGCAGACATAGGCCTATGCGATGGTGTACATAAAGCCTAAGAGACAACGTAAAGGAATGGGAATGGTTGAAGGTGTCTAATCTGAACCACCTGTTGCTCGTGCTGAAAGAGAAAAAAAAAACATGAGAACGAAAATGTAACAGCTCAGTCACTGGAAAGACCCACTGTAAATGAGTTGAGCAGAATGATGCACAATTCTCTTGATCTGCTTCTCCTTCTCAAGGTGTCGAATAGCGATGCGAGCCACACTACCATTGATCTTGAGACGCTCAACTAGAATGCTCTGGCTGATGAACTTGAAAGTGGGGACTTCCTTTATGATGCGGTCGTAGGTAGGTTTGTCCAGATTTACGGAGTGTTGAGCCTTATCTTTGACCTTTCCCTTCGACCACTTCTTCTTTTTAGCGGCTTTCCCGCCACTGGAAGTGGGTGCTGCTTTTGCTTTGGCCTGGAGTATCGAGTCAGCATAAAGGTCATCCAGAATCCAAGAGCAGCATCCAGCTCGAAAGAAAGTCAACATAGACGATCTCGTTTCATTTCGAGAAAACAACTTGTTCGAACATCACCATGGACTATTTCTGTGGAAAGGTACTAACCATGCTCGCTGTGACCGTCGATGATGAAGCTTCTGTTGGCGTTGAGTTCGGATTAGGAAGATAGGCGTGCCTTATTTGGCGCATTACATAATACCCCTTTAGAGAACACGTCGAATGGACGCTGAACACCAAGTTCAATGATTGCTTGGGCTCTCCTTCTCAGCCTGCCTCTGGCAGCGACAGCAACGGTCCCGGTGGCTAAAACACTTGGAGTTGCACCTGATTTTCTTGAAAAATATAAACCTTCAACGGCTGGTGCATGGAAGTGCTTGGACGGTTCCAAAGAGATTCCATGGGACTTCGTTAATGACGACTCATGCGACTGCCCGGACGGTAGCGATGAACCAGGTTCGGGTTTGGAAATGTTTATATTAGGTGTTGAAGTATAACCCTTCATTTGGCTAGGCACCAGTGCATGTCCAGACACAAAGTTCTACTGCCAGAATGAAGGTCACATCGGCCGATTTATTCCAAGTTCACGAGTTAACGATGGATTATGTGGTATGTAAACATAGAATAATCTTGAATATACTGACAGAATAAATAGAATCTCAATGTTGTGATGGTTCCGATGAATCATCTGGTGTATGTCCAAACATCTGCAAGGAGCTTGGGGAAGCGTTTCAAATGAAACGTAATGCTGAGTTGAAGATCCAGAGAACGGTGGGTCGTCTCTACCTTTCAGGTAATTCAGTATTTATCTTCTCTCTAGGGTGCGAAAATCCGTTCCAGTTATATTGCATTTGCACATAAGGAGAAGAAACGCCTTGAAGCAGAAGTAGCCAAGCTGGGGGACGACATTGTTGGGAAGGAAAAAGAAGTAAAGCGGTTACAAGGTAAGCCTTGAAAATTCCTGTCATAGTTGTGCTGACACCCGACGCAGACATTGCCGACCGTGCAGAATCACTATCACAGACCGCGCTTGAGCGGATGAAGCAGTCGCGTTTGTTCTGTTTATTTTGTTTCCAATTTCATAAGAATAATCTACTCTTAAACAGCTCTATATCAGTCCCTCCTAACCCACAACAATGCCCTCAAATCCCTTCAACGTGAATACAAGAAGCTTCTCGACCGCGATCAACAGCTTACTCTTGTTCTCTCCACTCTGCGCACTAGTTACAATCCTAACTACCAAGATATGGCCGTCCTGGAAGCAGTACGAGGATGGGAAGAGATTGCCGGAATACCTCATATTAACGACGTTGGCAAGGTTAAGGAAGGCGAGAGTGAGGACGATACACCGAAAGAAGAGGCAACAAACATTGAAGCAGAAACCGAATCCGGGGTGTGGACGAAGGAACGGCTTGATACCGAGTTAGAGAGTCTTCTAAACACTGATCATGCTTCGCTTCTTTTTGCGCATGATGAACATACCAGTGAACCTTTAGAGGGATTTTCATGTGAGCTACACTGTCTGTTTCATTTTACTTCTGTTTCTTGATTATCTATTCGCGCACCAGTGTTCGAACTCTCCAACTACCTTCCAGACTCATTTGTTCCCGTGTATGACGAATTCAAGGAGACACTCGCATCCTGGCTTGCGAAAATGCGCATCATCCGTTCCTCGCCTGTTGATTGTGCCTCTGCAGAATCTACTCGTGCTCGTAAAGTTTTCCAAGAGGCCGAGAACGAGCAGAATAGGCTGAAGGCTGAGAAAGAGCAAAAGGAGGCAGATATCCTTGATATTTTCGACGTAGGGGTCTTTGGCAGGGAAGGTGAGTGGAAGAAATTGGACGGGAAGTGCTTGGAGAAGGAAGCCGGCGAGTGAGTCTTGCTTGCTTTGCATTTTGATATTATTGTGTTAATTGGTTGCGCGGATAGCTACGTCTACGAAGTTTGCTTGTTCCACAGCGTAAAACAGAAGCCCCTTAAAGGAGGCCAGGAGTTCAGCCTGGGGTGAGTGCCGTTATCAAGATTTCATTTAACCGAGATGTTACCCTTCAACACAGGAACTACCAATCATGGAACCCGTCTAAGGACGTCCAACTTGGCTCACCAGAGTATTATATGAAACAAGTCTACGAGCATGGTACACGGTGCTGGAATGGGCCGGAAAGAAATACAGTTGTAAGTTTCCTTTGTCTTTCGCTTCGTAAGTGCAAGTTCAGGTATATTTCCTTTCGCCTTAGCTACTCCTTGAATGTGGTTTAGAAAATGTCCTGCACACAGTTCAAGAGCTCGAAAAGTGTGAGTATCAGATTACGGGTACATCGCCAGCATTATGTCTACCTGTGGAAGACGACAAAAAGAAATTTATACCAAGTAGGGAGGAACTATGAGCAACAGATGGATGTATTTATGTATGCTGTCTCGATTCTAAACAGTTGCATCTGCTTACTATGATCGAGATACTGTGATGAAGCTGTCACATTATCAAGAAAATGAATTTAAGTCACTCATAGGGTGCAGGGATAAAATTGATAATAATGGTCAGAACTTAGGATTATGATAGTATAGTTATTTGTCCAAAATGGTGAGATTGCTATTTATAGTATTTTTTGCCTCGATAAGGGTTTCTCAAAATATCGGGAGGGGAGAAAGGGAATTGAAGTGACGATCTATATCTAGTTTGTATCTAGTACGAAAGACGATCTAGACCTCGTAATAATAATATTAAGGTACCTAAAATTTACCATTAAAAATATTCTTCAATATTTCCCTTCCTGTTATACGAGCAGTGTTATATAGCGTGGGGATATCCAATGTAGAGGTAAGACCATCAGCAAAACCAAAGGGCAACATCAATGGGATCCAACCTGGGTATCAAAAACTTAAACTTCACGAGATGATATATTAAAAAAACACACCTCTGGCATATTCCAATGCCCAACACCCTTCATGCATCTTATACTGCTTTGCTACGCCTCTCGGCATAAGGTGCACCATACCTGGGGTATATCGTTCCATTTCCAACTGGCCTGGCTTAAAAGCCCATTGCTCCCCAACCAGAATATTGAAATAATCGTCTGCCGTATGAATCCCCGAATGGCCTTCTGTACCGAGTGGTGTACCGAAGATGATTAGATACTCCGTAATACTTGCATGGATGATGTACATGGCACCCATGGCACCCCCAGCGTTGTTAAAAACCCATTCGGCCTGGTCCGGGTTAATACGCACGACGGAAGAGGAATAGGTCTCCGTGAGGTTTGCGACGATGTGGGATATCATACCAGCAGTGTTGTTTGGGGAGGCGGCAATAGCAGAATTGGCGAGTTGGTTGAGAAAGACAGGGTCGAAAACATACCACCGGTCCTGGAAAACATTGTTGAGAGCTGGGAATCCTAAACAGAAATCGAAACACACCTTAATTGTGTCAAGCCATCGGGCAGTCACGACAAGGAATGCAAGCACACAGAGTCGCGTCAACCATTTAGTAATGCGATTGCGAAATTTCAACGGAGAAATAGGCCCAGTGCTTTTTGCCATATTAAGATGCGCGTTTTGGTGGAGCGAGCTGCTGCGAGAATGTCGTTCGATGCCAAATTTTCACGTGATCACTTGCTCGTTCACCGACTTATCACCAATCTTGCGATTCATTTTTCTCTTCAATTTCAGGGCCTCCCGCAATCCGAAAAATACAGGTATACAGCCCTGTTTAATTTACAAGTACTCTGGAGCCAAAGATATCTTTTAATACAAGAAAAAAAATCGACATTTAACATGGTATCGGAATCGCAAGAAATGTAGGGTATTCAGCAATCAGCTAAGTTCGCTTCCTTCCGCATGTTTCTTCCCTTTTTCTTTTGCCGTGTCCTGTGGTGTTTTTTAATGAGAGGGTGAGGTTGAGTGAATTATTACTTTACCGAGTTCTTGGGATTTGACGCGACAGCTTATCATAGACAAGCACGAACTTCGCAGTTTTCGGTCCACTGGGATCCCCGTTAAGCGGAGGTCTTCCGCGCCTAGTGAAATGGGTCATTTTCACCAGATGGAATTGTTTGAGCTCATACCGTGGTGTGCTTCGTAGCCAGTTTGATGGGTAATGTGGCAAGTGGCCCATCTCAGACTGTGTTTGGCAGGGCATACTACAATTGTTTGAGTTAATCTACATGTCGCTGGATGCCAGTGGAGTGATGGGTTTAAATAACTTACTCGGCAACATTGGAATCCATTGTCTGGCTTGATGTACCAGTTATGTCAGATTCTTGTGCTGATCTACAGTTATTCGAGTCCGTCACTCCTAAGAGTGACAAAGACATGTATTGATTGCTGGACAGTTCAAGGGAGCCCCAGTTGTCATGTGGATTTGCGTCTCGATGTGGAACCTCAAGTTGCCCCAAATCTGGCACCATGGACCAGTGGTGACCCAGGTGGTAGTCCTGACAGACGACGGGGAAATCACTGTCTGAGGATGAAAAGCCTTGATTCGCTGAGATTGGCGGGTGTCTACCTCAGTCTTGGGATCCGCACATGGCAGCATATACCAGACTTACCGACGACATCCACGAGCTGCGAGGGGTAACCTTCAGGATACATGTCCCAGGATTCACTGAAAGGCATCATGTACAACGAATCGGCGTCGTGAATCATATAAGGGTAGGATGACATAGGGTAAATGCTTGGGCAATGGAACGCTTGTATGTTTTGGGGGAAAGGGACTCCGATACAGACAGGCCATTTAACATTCTGTATTTAAAGGGACTCCGCACACAAAATGTGTCACAACAGAACTATAATACCTCGTTTTCCCAACGCTGTCAAGACGCTTGGACATGCTGCATGAACGTCGACCAATGCCATCTCGAGGTACAAGACATTGTTCCATTTTTTTTGACCTCATCTTCGCTGACTTCGGCTGCCCGCATCACGCCAGGATAGAGTGCAATTAGACCCTGGCGTTTCTTAATTTATGGTAGCAGGAATGTAACGAACCCTGCGTCGGAGTTTCCTTACAACAACAACGTTCCGTTGTAAAAGGGGGACTTTTTGCCGAATGTTGTAATTCCCACTAACCAATTATAGTCGATGGACATGAGCTGTATCCCTATTCCCCACGGCGCGGAAGTGCGCAGATTGTGTCGATTTTATATCCAGAATGCAAATGCGCGATCACCAATAGCGCAAGGCTATTCACTCAGACATATATGGCATTTATGTAATCAAAAGAGGATACAAGTCGTCCATCAAGGAGCGAAGCTTGCAGTACAGACGAGTGGAAGAGACCCTTGCAATCAGACCCTTGGAAATGCGCCGTGAAGGCCGCACACTTATTTTATTGACCTTCCTGCAAACGGCTGTAATTGTGTTAAGTCATCGGGCAGTCAACAAGAAATACAAGCACACAGAGTTGCGTCAACCATTTAGTGATGTGATTGTGAAATTTCAACGGAGAAATAGGTCCAGACGACTTTTTGCTGCCATATTAAGGTATTGTTTGATGCCAAAGACTCACGTGATCACTGGCTCGCTGATCTGCTTATCGCTGATAACAGTCTTGCAATTCATTTCTCTTCAATATCAAGGCCTCTCGCAATCCGAAAAAATACAGGTATACAGCCCTGTTTAATTTACTACTCCGGAGCCAAAGACATCTTTTAATACAAGAAAAAAAGCAACATTTGACACGGTATCGGAATCGCAAGAAATGTAGGGTATTCAGCAATCAGCTAAGTTCGTTTCCTTCCGCACGTTTCTTCCTTTTTTCTTTTTCCGTGTCCTGTGGTATGCAATTCGTCTTGTTAATGAGAGAGTGAGGTTGAGTGAACTATTACTTTACCGAGTTCTTGGGATTTGACCCGACACCGACAACTTATCATAGACAAGCACGAACTTCGCAGTTTTCGGTCCACTGAGGTCCCCGTTAAGTGGAGGTCTTCCAAGTCTAGTGAAATGGGTCATTTTCACCAGATGGGATTGTTTGAGCTCATACCGTGGTGTACTTCGTAGCCAGTTTGATGGGTAGCGTGTTGAAGGGCCCATCGAGTCAGACTGTGTTTGGCGAGGCATACTACAATTAATCCGCTCGTTGAGTCGTTGCTGGAGTGATAGGTTTAAATAACTTACTCTGCGACATTAGAATCCACTGTCCAGCTTGATGTACCAGTTATGTCGGATTCTTGCGCTGATTCGTTGTTATTAGCGTCTGTCACTCCTAAGAGTGACGAAGACACGTATTGATTGCTGGACGGTTCAAGGGAGCCCCAGTTGTTATGTGGATTTGCGTTTTGATGTGGAACACCTGGGTCACCACTGGTCCATGGTGCCAGATTTGGGACAACTTGAGGGTAGTCCTGAAAGACGACGGGGGAGTCACTGTCTGAGGGGTATGCAAGGCTTTGATTCGCTGAGATTAGCGGGTGTCTACCTCAGTCTTGGGATTCGCATACGGCAGCATTTACCAGACTTACCGACGACATCCACGAGCTGTGAAGGGTAGCCTTCAGGATACATGTCCCAGGGTTCACTGAAAGGCATCATGTACGAGCCGTCGTCGTGAATCATATAAGGGTAGGAGGACATATTCAAAGGGTAAATGCTTGGAACGCTTGTATATTTTGGGGGGAAGGGACTCCGATACAGACAGGCCATTAAACATTCTGTATTTAAAGGGACTCCTGTGTCACAACAGAACCATAATATTGGTTACTAACTTCTCGTTTTCCCAACGCTGTCAAGACGCTTAGACATGCTGCATGAACGTCGACCAATGCTATCTCGAGTCTTACAATACATTGTTCCAATTTTGTCCATTTTTTTTCGGCTGCTCGCATCATGCCAGGGTACAATGCAATTAGGCCCTGGCATTTCCCAATTTATGTTAGCAGGAATGTAACGAGGCGAGGTTACCCTGCGTCGGAGTTTCCTTTCCAACAACAATGTTCCGTTGTAGAAGGGTTACTTTTTGCCGAATGTTGTAATTCCCACTAACCAATTAGAGTCGGTGGATATGAGCTGTATCCCTATTCTCCACAGCGTGGAGGTGCGCGGATTGTGTTGATTTTATATCAGAATGCAAACGCGATCACCAATAGCGCAAGGTCATTCACCATATATGGCATTTATGTAACCAACAGAGGATACGAGTCGTCCATCAAGGAGCGAAGCTTGCAGTACAGATCTTAGAGACTCCTGCAATCAGACACTTGGAAATGCGCCGCGAACTTCCCTTTGTCAAATTGAATTTTATTCATGGTCCACAAAGGTGTGAATGGGGAAGTACCTTGTAAATCACATTGACATACAACATACAACTTCTATTTACAATTTGCGCGAGCGAGAAGGTGGCAGGACACCATTTCTTTTGAATCCACTGGTGTCCTTTCGAATCCAAAAATTATTTCAAAGTCTTTAGACTTATTGGTGGATCGAAGCTGAGATCGGGGTCTAAACAAGAAAGCTTTTGTTCAAAAGATTATATTCCATATCACAGTCTCATCGCAACTCGGATCGCTGGTTGTGAGCGTTCCAAGTACATGATGCTGACGCCTTAGTTTCAAAGTTGGCGTTCAGCGAGTGTTTAGTTCCAAGTGGGCGTGAAACATTCTAATGATGACTAAGCAATGTTAAGGTTGCGGTAAGAATCCTGGCCTTGTAACGGTTTTAATTCTTTTATCGTTGTCGCCATGGCCGGTCAACTTTCGAGTAGGCAACAACTAGATTTGTATGCGTAACTGAAATTCAAAATCTTTTATCTAACAACCCCCCAAAAAAACCAGGCACAAATCGATGCTTGACTACTTGTACAATGCTGGTTACATGAAAACGTTCAATGAATTGCGGATGGAAGCGCCTGAGGTGGTACGTATGAGATACCATGAACTGGTGAATGTTCTTTATAATGAATTTTGGCGTTCCTTTAAGGCCGACTTCACGCCCGATCCCTCGTCGCCTGCCAGCGGGCTATTGGTTAAGAAGTGGACCAGCATCATCCGGATGCAGAGGAAGGTCTGTAGGGAATTATTCTTTCATTAAGTAAACCCCATGACGACTGTGATTATATAGGTGATGGATCTTGAGGCCAGGTTGGCGCAGGTTCACGAGGAACTGGCAAATGCAGGTCCTGCGGCGGAAGGCTCGAAACGGGTCAACAGGGAATGGATTCCTATTTCTACCCCCAAACTTACGTTAACCGGTCATCGAGACAAGATCAATGCTATAAGTTTTCACCCGCAATATTCCGTGTTGGCGTCAGCTTCTGTCGATGCAACGGTGAAGATCTGGGACTGGGAGACGGGTGAATGCGAGCGAACATTGAAGAGTCACACGAAGTCCGTGTTAGATTGCCAGTTTGACTCGACAGGCAAGATTTTAGGTGATATCTTCATTAGCTCAGGCAAGAAGAAGGCATCTCGCTGAGGTCTGATCTCTGGTTTTAGCAACGTGCTCCGACGATCTATTTATCAAACTGTGGAATATCCCAGACGATTACAAGAATTTTGCTACATTGCGAGGGCACGAACACAGCATTTCGAGCGTAGTATTTCTTCCTGGAGACAACCAACTTATCTCAGCAAGCAGAGATACTACTGTGCGGGTGTGGGACGTGCATACAAGGTTCGTCCACGGTTTGAATGATTCCATCTCATTTCTGATAAAAGTAATAAAGTCACTGCGTCAAAGTTTTGAAGCCGCATACAGAGTGGATTCGTTCTGTAGTACCTAGCGCCGACGGACGGTTAATTTTGACATGTTCAGATGACCATGTGCGTTCTTTTCTCTTGGTCAATTGATGTAACTGTGACGACGAGTATCAGACTGCTCGAATCACTGATATTGAAACCACCGCTCTCAAGACCGAGATGAGAGGACACGACAACCGCATAGAGTGTGCGGTATTTGTTCCGCAAGCATCCATTCCAGCTGTCAGAGAGCTGGTCGCACTAGTGATTCCATTTATTTTCATATCTGGGAATTGCAACTGAGCTCTCCGGATTTCAGCCTGCGAATGCTCAATCATCAAAGGTAGACGCACTTGGGATTTCCTTCGTGCTGACAGGATCGAGAGATAAGACCATCAAGCTCTGGGATGCTCTTCGAGGGCAATGTTTGTGGACATTTGTGAGTCTCATTTCATTCATCCGTCCATCAATCTGGGATTGAAGGAGTTGTCTTGGGAAGGTTGGACACGATGGTTGGGTTCAGGAACTTACTTTCCATCCGTGTGGCAAGTTCCTATTATCTGCAGCTGACGATCACACGATGCGAGTTTGGGACCTCAAGACGGGGCGATGCTTGAAGAAAAGTAAGCATAATTCGTCTTTTTTTTTCTTGCAATTTCCTTATCCTTGCGTGCGTGAAAAAATCAGTCGAAGCGCATTCCCCTTTTGTGCAGTGTGTCGCATGGGCTTCAACACCCCCTTCTGAAGGCGAAGGTGAGACAGATCGTATTGTCAATGTTGTTGCAACAGGTGGAACGGACAAGGTGCGTTGCCGTAAGGTTTTTTTCTGACAATCAACTAAATTGCACCTTTCTATATCCCAAAGTTGGTCAAGATTTGGAGACCTTAAGTCTCCTACCCCGTATTATTTTTAATTCACATCAGACCTACCACCCAATTCCACCAACTAAATTTCTTTATATCACTCCCTTCGTTCGTCCATCCTAATTATTGCATAGAATCATTTGAGAATTACCTTCATGATGGCAGGCACAATGACTATAAGCGAATCTTTGTCAAACACCCATTGCAATTGTTCAGTGGCTTTGTTCCACCAAATTCGCTTCTTTTACACTAGCTTGCTCAGAAACTCGCTCTTTATTAACTTACTTGCCCCGAGACCTTTCCTTACTCGGAGACATATCTACAAGTTGTAAGAATGCCAACCCTCTATTTACCCTGACCAGTTTTTCAGGAACAGAACGCTCCATATTGTGCACTCCTATTTTCTTTCGCATCGATCAACGTCAACCTGTGATCGCATCAGTGGTCAACCTGAAGACCGCGACTTCAAATGATAAATCTAACAATTTCTCTGCTTCCGAAACGTAAAGGCAGAGTTCGACAGGTAAGAAGCTCCCCTGTTCAGAACATGGGGCCCAGGCAAAAAAGACGTACCAGATAGATATCCACCCATCCAGATGAAGTCTTTCTCGTCATACTCGACATTTCGGTTTCTGTATCTTATTTTCTTGCCCATTGGTGGATAATTAGCCTTTTATAGGGACCTGAATCGCTATCACCGGCATGGCACGATTGATGCGTAATTTCGTCCCTACTTGGTCTCATGAGAATCATTCGATGACACTGCAGGCTGGTGGACATTGGGGGCACCCGATGATCGACGACTCATCTTGGTCGTTGCTTTTCTATATAAGGCCCAGATTGGGTCGATTGCTTGCCCTTCTTTCCTCGATGCGTAGAGTCGATGCGAAAAATGAACATCAGCAAAAACTTCTTAGGTTCTATTATCGCGTTCGTTTCACCAACTTTCCTGAAAAGAGTTCAGAGCGCTAATGGTTTGTAGGCTGGCCACACTATTTATTTCATAAACGAGATGAATGGCGACCCCTGGTAAGTCTGTTGTCACTGGAACAACAATTCTGAATTATTTTCTGAGAGGGACTTTGACCAAGGAATGCGGAGGTTGTGCTGCTCCCCTAACAATGCAGTAACGTCAATCGAATAGCCCAAGTTAACCAAAAATAATGTCGGCGACACCTGCTATGGAACTATTCCTCGGGGAGTTCAATCCTCAAATATCAAATCTCAGATCCAGAATAAGATATAAAAACCTGACTCTTCGTCCAATCCTCCAGCTTCTTAACTCGAGTTAGTTGCTATTTTTTCGAGACTCACTTTAAGTCGACTGCACTTATCGCGCTGCCGCCATGTTGTTCCACGGAGTCATTGCTTTCTTCCTCGTTTCTGTTTCCTTCCTTGCCCAAGGCGTACTTGCTGCACCGCCTGCTCTGACTGTCCAGCAAGTCGTTGTCAATATCAACCTTGTGGCCACCATCTCTGGGGACGCCAATGTTGCCCTCTCAAAGATCACCCAAAAATCATCCGCTTCTCAGCTTCAAGCTTCCGCTACGGTTAGTTTGAGTGCATATGGCAGGAATAGAATACTGAACACTAGTTTTTCGAGCAGGCACTGGCCAATAATTTTGCTACGATCATCAAAAACCTTCAGAATGATGTCACGGCGATGCAAGCTACCCCGCCTTACTCCAAAAGTGTATCAACCAAGCCGATCGTGGATGCTTTAACGAATGTAAGGATTAATTCACCATCATGATCATTTTTTAACATTCCTCACTTCTGCTTTGTTGGTTGTCCGTTAGTTTGTGCTGGTCCATCAGGCACTCCTGTCTACAGTCATCGGCAAACACGGAATCTTCGCTCAGTTTTTGCTTACTGCGCCCATTGCAACTGCTCTCAGTAATCTCGAGGTTATTATTGACGTGAGCTCATTTTCACAGTTGTCCAATCGCGTAATCTTGACTAACATTCTCTCACTTCATCCAAGTCTTTCGCTTTCGCTTTGATTCGTTTGATCCCCTCCGACAAAAACAGTGTGACGAATGATAAGCTCCAGCTGGACGTTTCTGTCCAAAATTCGATCACCCTCTACTCGAAAATCTGCATCCCCAGTCTTTTCTACCCGACAATCCAGCCTGTCTGTTTTGCAATTTAAGTAGAGAGCTGGTGATTTAATTTATCACATGCGTTTTCTTTGAAGGCTCTCTTTTATGACTCTAGGCGACCAGCCTGTACTTTCGAGGCCCCGCACTCTTCCTCCTGTTCACATTTTCCTTGTACATCTTTTCGAACCAACGTATTCGATGACTTTTGTACAGAATACAATAATTGAAATCCCATGATTCTGATTGTTTTTTCTTCTTCCCGAGCCAAGGTACTGCAGGTGACGGAGAAGGGTAAGAGAGATTATTCATACCAGTGATAACACGGGTGGATGAGGAGGAAGTTAGGGCAACGCCCGATCTCCAACACTGGTGGTTCATCCTGTGTCAGTCAATCGGAAATTCACTGTGCATTAGTTGACAGTTTTCTTTGTGTTGGGTGTTGTCGATCCTCGGTCTCACAATCATAAACTGGAAAGAAGTCTTTTTTTTTCCATCTTCTATAGGTGTTTACTCTTCCCTTAAGTCGTTCCTCGAAACGATACTATAAGAAATCATTCCAAAAGATCTCAGCGACTCAAAACACTTCCCCACCCTCTTTCCTCCCCCCTCCCTTACCCATTAAACCTCTTCATCCTGTGTGGAATCCTAAATTCCCCAGCCCTCCCTCGTCTTTGGTCAAACTGGACGGATGAATGAAACCGGTCCCTTACCCCGGGGATCTTGATTATCCGCACGCCATCTAAAGGATGACTAAATAAGCTAGTAGGCCATTGGGTTGAAGGCGCTGACGGGGCGTAGAGAGGAGTTGGATGAATACGACGATAGCCTGATGGTGGTATTGCAACAGAGCCCCCCCGCCCCCACAAGTTAAAAAAAAATACAAGTTTGCGAACTCTGATCGAATCTAAGCTCGACTCGTCAGAGACGGAAAAGAAATTCTTTCAGAGGAACAAAAATCATACCACTCTTAGAATATAGATATGAGTCCTCGGAGTCTACACTCGTCCTCCTCCTCCTCCTCCCACTTGAATAATCAAAGGTACTGGAGGAACAGCCGGTCGTCGTACGATTCCATTCGGGAGTGGGGGTCTTTGTTCAACCCAACGTATGACACCGAATGCCATAACTACAAAGAAGAGAAAAAAGAGTTGTCAAAAAAGAAAGAAAAGGGGACTCTCGTGATTGTGACTTGCGAAGGATGAAGTTGATGAAAGATAGGGCGACATAGCACTCCATTGCTATCAAGCAGCTCTCTGGTGTGTGTCTACCGGCTAAAGGTGTAGGCCAGGAACGTTAAAGGCTACTTTGAAAGAAAACTCAGGCTTGCACGCACCATTTTCTCTAAATAAACGGATATTCAAAAGCGTTGCCCCCACTCCTCCGTTTGCAATCCACAAAGCGCTGATAACAGCTAGAGAAAACAAATGAAAGTATTAGTAAAACCAAAAGAAAAAGAGATTTGAAATGAACATATGTCACCGTACAAGTCCAGATGAAATCATATTTAATCCGAGAATACGCATTTAATGCGGTGAAACTTGTTGAAATAATAATAGAAAGATGTGTGTGAGATTAAAAAAAATAAAAGAAGAGGAGGAACATTTTACCAAGGCACCAATAAAACGCCTATCCAAGTAACGTAAAACGACGCGACCGCAAATCTCACATACTGAGTCGTGAAGGCCGAATTGCTCAAGTAAATCGATAATACGAGCACTGCAGAAGCAATAAAGAAAATCAAGACTTTTTTTTGTTCGAAAGTCTCTTTCAATAGACAACAACAGAAGAAGAAATAAACGCTCACAACATATCAGACAACGCATGTACTTTAGTACGTCGTTATGGTTGCAGGTGCACAGGACCATCGTTTCGCGTTCCTTATTAGTTTGCTTGGAAGACTCCAGCGCACGTATGCGTCATCCTTTTAATATTGGCGCTGCACACTACATTGAGTAACACAGCCACAACTACACTCAGAATAAATTCCACTGCGGACAATTAACTGGCCTCGGCGAGTTGTCATGTCCTGTTTTCTCAGCAGCGAACGACCATGCCTTTAGCTGCGCCATACCTCATCTCGCTGTGCGACGCTGTGGAAAATTCGGACCTCTCGCTTGGCGT
>QDKV01005190.1_pt1 | contig 32693 bp, 28 predicted proteins | sample 1861101 | NCBI WGS metagenome assembly QDKV01 (sample SAMN04275158, study PRJNA302643) | Fungus metagenome, whole genome shotgun sequencing project. | isolation source: fruitbody | host: Mallocybe terrigena | place: Sweden | collected 2013 | reverse complement strand
GTCATCCTTGTGCAGGGGCCATGCTAATCTTCTCTGTATCGTTCCAATTTTTTCGTATGTCACCCCGTAGGGGACAATTATCTCTGTTGTGAGATCAAGGCCTTTATTGAAATCTTGTATTTTGTCCAGTCGACTGGGTCAACAAAATTTTCCCAGGCTTTGTTCCCAATGTGGCAATATGTTTGGCATGTGACCCATCGGACGGACCGGCAACCTCCGAACATTGCAAAGCCAAACACGCGATTTCAGTAATGACAATGTTCCTTTAACCAGAATGTCTGGAACGCGTGCAAGGATTTTTCACGAACCCGAAGATGCCTACCCAGAACTTGAAGAAATTGGGCGAGAACCTGAGCAACATTCACATCGCACAAAACTGCCTGTCATACCCGATCTCCGTTTCGAATATAGCTATTTGAAGCGTATACAACATTTCGTCGAGGTTGAGGGGGTGGAGGAGCAAGGCGGGCGGACGCAAACGAAGCGGGTAGAGAGGTTTGATCAATCTTTTTTGGACAACGAAAGGAAGGGAAGGTATGCGGAGGAACAAGAACTTATTGCTAGTGGTTCAAATTTCTCTCCTCGTGAGGTCGTTAAGGTTCAATGGAGGAGAGTGTTGTGGGTAACAATGAGAGATCAAGTTATTAGTCCGTTGGTGCAGGGTGCGCTTTGGTGAGTGATGAAGTAAATCTGCAGTTTAAATTCTGAATTTGAATGACAGGGCACTTGCGAGCTATTATTTGAATCCTCTTTCATCTCGATTTGGAGTGGCCACACTTACGAACGGTCACAAACCCACAAATGATGGGGAGGGGATATCATGGTTGCGGAATTGGTTGCAAAGTCTCAGGATTAGAACTGATGATAATAGAAGTACTGCGCACACATCACGGCAGACAAGATAGCAAAAATATATTATGTACGATGTCAAATGGTTTATGTACTGAAGTCCCTGACCTCTTCCCAAGAATTAATCCACATGTATCTTGAGAATGTAACGTATAGCCAGCGGAACCACACCATTTGGCTATAGTGTGCCAACATGGCTGAAACTGCTGTCAAGTACTCTGAATAGCCAGACAGGAATATGGGAGTGATGAAAGTATCTGAAGTTGTCGAAGTGTTAAATGGCATCCGCCAATAACCAATGACATTGGCGATAATTTTTTGGCATTTCCTCTTTCCGTCGTGAAAAGAAAATTTGATCTTGACAATGGGCACAGCAACACTCCCGAGGTATTTGGATAGCAGAGGCTCGGAAACGAGGGAGAACAGCCGTGGTGCGGTCGAAGATGACGTTGACTGTAAGGTTTTGATCAAGGATTTGACGCCTGATGAAATAGCCTTGTGATTCGGGTGTCCTGATACGCCATGGGAGTCAAATGTGAGAATCTACACAATTCGAATGAGAGCCAAGGTTGAGAGGGAGACATACAACATACGGTGTCAATCTTAAGCCCTGATATGTACGGCTTAACAGTTTTTACAATCACTTCAGGATCCCAGTGAGCTGTAATATTGTCCTGAAGGTCACTGTTCCGTTCGGTGAGCCACTGCACGGCACAATAGGACAGGTGCACATACAAGTGATCAATGAGCCACCGCTTCCGTCTATCAACTCCAAGAATATCCAAGCTATAGCCCAGCTCAGTCTTTCGAGTAGTTCCGAGCCCATCTGCATTTCCATTTGATAGACAGAGATGAAAGAGGCTAATATCCCGCGTCTTAGTTAGGCTCAAGATGGTCGGCGCAAAAAACATCGCCTCGTCATCTGGATGGGCCGTGACGAGCAGAACATTCTTCGCTTTGTTGTAATTTTCTCCACCGCGTTGAGTTATGAAAAGGGTATTCGAGTCTAGCGAAGTATACGAGGCCCCAATCAGAACTGACAGCACGAACGCGATGAGCGCTCCAGCAGAAGGCATTTGCGAATTGTAGCGGACGGGCGGGCCGCCTGCATATTCAACACACTGAATTCAACAACTTAGAACAGTCCCGTCATCCCCTTCAGATGTCACTTACCGGAGCTGGAACCATGAACTCGCCAATTTCTATTGACGATTCTGAGGAAGAAGTTGTTCAAGAGCTTACTTATAGTCAATTTTATCAAGGATCTTCCACCCAAGGTGCCGACGACTATAATAACGTAGCCCGTCAACCTTCTCAACGTGCGTCTTACTTGGGCCAAATTGTTTATTTCATTTTAAATTATTTTTCTCCCTTAGAGCTATTTCTCATTACGCAGGGAAAAAGAAAGAGACAAGAAGAGGATCAAGCAATGGCGGGGCCGAGTAATGACAGTTTTCGTGCCACCATGAGTTTGGAGAATCGTATTTCTCAACCCGAGAGCAAAAAGGCAAAAAAGCGTAGGCGAAAGGCTGAGAAACTTGCACTTGAACAGCAGAGGCAGCAAAATACCGATAACGCTAATGCGTTCCTGCCTGTTCGACCACTGGCGTCTCAGTTATCGATGCCGTCGTTGCAAGCGCGACTAGAAACGGAACATAGGCGGTCTGAACCAAACTCGCTCCACGAAATCACTCGTCATCCCGGTGTTGAGGGCGTCAAATTTCATGACGATCTTTCGGGTCTACCACGCCTTCCTCCCATTCCTTCTGCCTCAAATTCTGACTGGGTATCTTCCATGGTCATGGCCAGTGGATCCAAACATATTAAGGCTGTTGAAACTGTTTCACAACAGTCGTCGATTTCCCCACATATTTCTTTTTCATCCGGGTCAACACCGCCTCCGGAAATTCTGCCACCTATTCGTATTAACATGGACCTCATAATGACTACGCAATTGCCTATTCAAACACAAACACAAACGCTTCCGCAGACCCCGCAGAGCATTGGAATGAAGCCAGAGCAAGACCCAAATAGCAAACATGGCATTTTTCACGTTACCGAGTCTACGACAGAGGCTGGAACCGCTCAGAAGAAGAGGAAATCGCAATACATTCCCAACCCCGCTCGAACTTTGGTCATGGAACAGTTGCCAAAAACTCATAGAACCATACGTTTTGTGGGCAACTGGTGTCTGACCGCCTGCGGTGTACCTGCGCTACACCTTTTTATTGACCCTCCCTCAGCGAAGGCTCTTGTCGAGTTCGCCACTGCAGATTTGGCGAGGAAAGCATGGGCCAGTCCTAGATTGGGTCAGGATCTTTTCGGGATAAAGTCTCATTTGCTAAAAGGCAAGGCAAGGGAGGATTTGATTAAAGTATGGTGGTATCGTGTGGATGGCATCGGTGCCGGTGCTGGTGTGGGTGAGCTTGAGGAAGGGGAGATTGAGGGGGATGCTGTCGTCGTAAGGGAAACACAATTGCCTTTGCCTGAACCTCCTCGCAAAGAGACGAAGGCGGAGAAGAAGGTGAGGTTGGCGAAAGAGCGAGAACAGAAGATGGTAAAGGAGATGCAGCAGAAGATGCAACATCTACAACCGCAAGATAAGAAGCAGAATATTGCTGGTTCGTCGGCTTTGGGTTCTTCTGCTCCTCACGAAGAGCGTACCGAGATTCTTCAAGTGCATATTCCACTTCCCTCAGCTCCGCATGGAGTTTCAAAAACTTTTAGTCAATCACATCTACCTCCTCGGCCTAAAGTGCCTACACTGCCGCCAGCGGTTCAGAAGTCTTTCGAACTGCCTATTCCACAACCTTGGCAATACTCTAGATCGACTTCGATACCACAACCTCAGCCGTCTTTAACAGAAAAGGCTGTTGGCGCGTCTCTACCTCCAAGTTCTCGAGGAGGATACGACGATTCTGCGTCAATCGCTTCCTCGGACGGACGATCGTCTCCACTCCCTGCTCGGGAAGGGACCGCTTCTTTTGCCTCATCCTCCAAAGTAGTCCTGGCCTCCACAATTGGACAAGCGGATGACTTGGCTGATTACGAGGAGCTGGATATGGATGTTGACGTGGGTGCAAATAGAAAAGGAAAGATAGGGAATCATACCATACCTCCAGCGGCCTCGTCCACTGCACCTGTGTGGTCTTCGGCTATGCTAGTGTCTGAGGAATTGGACGCTTCAACTCCAGTCGAGGATCCCCCTATATCACTCCTTCACTCCGTCGCTGGTCGGCATTTCTCTGCAGAATCAAAGGTTAATGGCAACGTTGTGCAGAATCTACCGTCTCTGCAGCAAAATCAGCTTCGACTTCAACTCCAACCACAAGTCGATGGTGCTTCAGCGTGGGCTACGACAAAGTGGCAGCATTCCAATGCTCCCTCTTCTGTGTCATTTGCGAGTTCATCGTCCGCCATTGCTCCAAGCGCAAAAGGTATCCCCGCAATGAAGGATTCCGCTTCTACAAACCTTTCAATGGACTTTGCGTTTCCTAGTCCTTGTACTCCACATCTCGTTCCTACCATGGGTCCTTTCAAGAAGGAAGCAAATGCGAAGGCATCTTTACCGACCAGTTCCAGCTTTCCTCGAGCGGTGTTTGGTGCTGCGATGGAACCACCGGACGCTGCTACTACGAACTCTCTTTCTCACGCTTTGGCGCCTGCTGTTTCTAGGAATCCGAAGTTTTTGAACGCGGACTCTGAGGGCCATGCTATAGAAGAAAATCTAAGGCAATTGGTTTTTGCGAGCAAGAAAAGGTTTAAGGTTACCGAGCCTCGCCTTCCACATCTCCACACTTCTACATCATCGGAGATGAGTGGGGTGTCTGCGACTGGTACGGCGACGCCAACTTGCATTGACTACATTCAAACCGGCAAAGCTGATGTCGTGTTCTCGTCCGATTCTTCGCTATCTGTACCTTCCACTCCGACAATTCCACCTCCCAATACTTTATCGACAGTGTCAGATGTCAACGTTTCCACTTCTTCCAAAAGCTTTTCATTTGAAGACCTGGCTGTTTCCTTCATTACGCAAACGATTGAAAACGTCAAAGCGAATCCTCAATCTCAATTCGATCATCCGCCTGCAGAAACACCCTTGAGCAGTGTTGCGACCTCTACATCAACTACCCCACCACTTCACACCCCTGCGGTTGGACTTCCTGGACCTTCCAGTGCTGTTGCAAATATGAGCAACGGCGTTCCATCTGCTAAGCTTCCGAGATCGTCATCGAACAATGTCGTGTCTGAGCTGGCAGCGAGGCAGAAGCGGTTGGAGCGGCACATTCAAGAGAGTAAAGTTTTGATGGAGAGAATTTCGACAGCGAAGACTAAGCAAGAGAAAGATGTATTGTTGAAGATCATGAGAGAGAATACCCGGTGCGTTGTTTCCGTCGATTTTCGAATATGATATCTTATTTTTTTTTCATATGCTTTCGATATTTGGTTGAATTTACGTCATCTTTACCGCAATTTCTGTGACGTCCACAGGTTGTTCGAGGAGGAAAATAAGGCAAGTGGGAATAAGAAGGCGGCCAACCGGATTAAGACACATAAGACGGGCATGACTCTGCAATTTCAACAATGGCCTACTACTCAGTATGATTCCATCTTGATCCTTAGCGAAGACGAAGATTGAGAAAGGTGTGCATCCTGTGTGTTGACCACGTTTTCTGACAGATTTGGATGGGAGTCATCCACCTTCGTCTTTAGATAGATCGTCTTGCAGGACAAACTGCAGCCAGCTTCTTGTATTTCTTTCTTTTGTCATCTGACCTGGTGATATTTTTTCTGAGAGAATCTATAGGGCAAGGTTTTTGTTGCAATTTTTCGTGCTTTGTGACAAAAAAGTGAGTCTTTTCCTACGAGCGTAGAGTGGTTCTGGCAAATTTTCTACAGAAATTGACTGCTACCAACCCACAGATCTGGCTTTGTTATTGCGATACGTCGACTTGGCCTATGGAATCACTAATTGGCCATTCCCCTTTCTGTAAAATATGACACATGCTTTGTGGCAACACTCCGGGATTTCATGGAGCTAGGCCATGGAGGCATGGGCTTAGAGTCTCTTCCAATCTCCTCGCATGGTACTTTGGGCTGATAGGCTAGGACTTCCTTCCTTCAGTCACCGGTGTACTTCATTCTCCGTTCCACTAGAAGTCCTGGGTCTACAGCATTACACTTGTTGTATTCTGTTGTTTTACTCTGGTTTTTCAGTGACTTTCGATTTTCGTTCACATGGTTATGCAAAGCAGGCGTTTATTGTTTTGCGATTTAGACTCTAGAATTCCTGGAAATAATGTCCTCAATGTTAAAATAAACAATCTGATTGTTCCTTTTGAGTCATGAATTTGCCAGAATAACATGGCGGACATCTAAATGTGCCAACGGTGCGCCCAGCCGCATTGGTGGGAGGAAGTGCTGCAAGTGCAGCCATTGGGATGATTGGGTCGTGTAAGTCTGTAATAGACGCCAGATGAGGGAGAAAGCGGAGCTTACATAAGCTTTTTTGGACGGTTTCGGGCTTACAAAAACAGGGGGCCAAACAAATCACAGCGCCTTATCCCTTGACCACCACCTGGTCGCCTTCAGCTACTTCCGAATCTCGACTGTGTCGTAAGTCCTATCAGATCCTTTCACGCATACACATCCTGACTTTATTTTCTTTCTATCTTCTTTATCGCCTCTAAATCGTTGCTGGACACATTTGCCTCGTTTGTTCTTGTGTCGCATGCTGTGATCTCTTGCGGTGCATTCTAGTTTTCTACATCTTTAGTTTGTTCCCACAATGGCTCTCAGGCGCATTAACAGGGTACGTTCTTTGTTAACACCGATGCAACTAACAGAGACACTTTTCATAGGAATTGGTCGATCTCGGTCGTGATCCTCCCTCGTCCTGCAGCGCTGGCCCCACGGGCGATAACATGTTTCAGTGGCAGGCGACAATAATGGGCCCTGTGAGTTTCTGTTCCAATCGGAATTCACACGTGGTGGTGACTCATCCATCATTCTCTTCGTGAAATAGGGTGACTCCCCTTACGCTGGTGGCGTTTTCTTCCTCTCAATTACCTTCCCTACCGATTATCCTTTCAAACCTCCCAAAGTCAGCTTTACGACCAAGATTTATCATCCCAATATCAATGCAAACGGCTCAATTTGTTTGGATATACTGCGAGATCAGTGGTCGCCTGCACTGACGATTTCCAAGGGTGAGCACCTAATTTCATTAATTCTAATCTTTTCTCAGGTTGGTGAACTTTTTGATTAGTCTTGCTTTCCATTTGCTCGATGTTGACGGACCCCAATCCGGATGATCCTTTGGTGCCCGACATTGCGCATCTATACAAGACTGATCGCCCTCGCTACGAAGCCACGGCAAGAGAATGGACAAGGAAGTAGGTTATATCCACATAATCCCAATCAATGTCTTCTAATCTGGTCCTTCAGATATGCTATGTAAAGGGTCTAGAGATGTCTCTTCGCTTTCAAGCAGGCGTCTAGGTTTAACCATTGTACTTAGTATCATTTCTCACGTCCTTGTTTTAATATCCAATTCTGGCAATCGCTGTGCAATTAAATTTATATATTGAATACTGTCAGAGCCTAGTACGAGTGACAGACAGGCTCTATTGATTACACAAGTCTTGAATTGGCCTGTTTTCCAGTGTGTGCAATTTAGGGTGGATAGGTCCAATGTTTGACTCAGCAACCAGACGAGGTCTAACTATGACACCTCAATTCTCTGCAAAAATCGAGCATAACCAAGTCCTTTTACAAGATTTATTTTGGAGGCTCCATCCAATACGCCCAGTGTTGACTGTTGAATGTCCGTCTTGCAGAAGCAATTTCATTTTAGATTTATTCAGTTGGACATTGATAGACACACTGACCAAAAGCAAGGGCTTTGCCCGCTCAACGAGCTTAATCAAGTCTTTCGTCATCTCCTCGAGGGCTGCAGGATGTCTAGCGTCCGTAGAAAGGCTCCGATGCAATATATCGGGTAACACCATAACGATGTTTTGTACTCGCTTCGCGAGGTTATCAATTTCCTCTGCCTGACTAGCATCAGGCACAGCCCCCTCATCATTTTCAGCGGTGATTGCATCCAACAACTGTGGAAGACGTGTCATGATGGTAACATACTCGAGGAACATCTGTGCAATTTGTCAATATGCATGAATCACTTTCATGGGTAAAGACTGAGTGAGTACCTGTCCTCGCACAAACCAACCGTCAATCTTTTCACGTCTAGCGGTAGAAGATAAAGGGCTGAAAAGGTTGCGCAAAAGCTCAAGGTCTTTCCGTATCACAGCGTCGGGTGCAAGCTCCAAAACGGCAATAGAATGGGCGGCGTTATATTGCTGAGCGGAAATATACAGTTCGTATGCGGCATATACGTTGCCCCTGTCAAATTCGTACATGGCCTGGACGAAAACATAACGTTAGTATTGTATTGAATCGTCGTTTTACAAAACATACCTTCGCTTCATCAATCCAGGTCATTGGAAGTTTCAGACTTCCAACAAGACCACGAACCACCCAGTCGTCGAGTTTGTCTGCTGAACGAGCTAGAAGATCCTTGATCGTTTTCTCTCGACTACAAAAGTACATCCCCATGGGATATGAACACGAGAGCGGAAACACACAAATTTTAGACGCACCCGACGCTTCCTTCTATATGCAACAGAACGAAGGCTGCTTCTTGTAACATTCCCCAGCTCTCCAACTCAAATGAATAGGTACTTGTCAACAGATCAGCAGTTGGACTATGCCCATCCGTTCGAAGACCATCCTCTTCAAGGATTGATTGATCATCACTGCTGCTATCCTGACCCTCTTCTTCAATCCCATTGACAAAGTCGCTTTGTCGTCTTCTATGTGTTCTTGGCTGGGCCTGCAGAACACGATCCGCAAAATCTCTCACTTGCATGACACGTGAGAAGATAATGTATAAATGCCAGCACATCAAGACGCCTAAATGAACTCCGGCAGAAGAAAACGAAAGAGGGTTGAGCGCCATTGATAGTGATAAAGCAGGATTGGCATGGAGCTTGATCAGAGCGTAGAGTGGGTCTTCAGGAAAGTCATCCGATATGCCCGAGCCTGAAGTGACGTAGAGACCCAGCCTAGAAGAACCTAATGGTGGTGGCTGAGGCCCTCTTCTCTTCTCCGTTGTCCACTTGGGTATGGGTCTCGCCACCTCTTTTGCGGGACTTCGAGAACTCCGGAGGATCATCCCTTCGTATGCTTTGACCACATCCGCAATGGTGGCATCCAAACTCGTCCCATACCAAAGACATAAACCAAACACACGCTTCCAGTCCAAACCAGCGCATATGTCGTCCTCTGAGCGGCCTTTCTCGTCGTCTTCGACTATTAAGCCAGCCAACAAGTTATATGCCCGCCAAACACCCCTTGCGACCAATCCGCTCTGCGTACCGGAGACAATGCCAGGAGCTAGTTTCTCATTCTTCCAAATTTCGAGTTGAGAACGAATGTCTTGTTTGAAGAGCTCATCACCACCCGCTTGGCTTATAAGAGTGGCAAGCTTAAAATAGCCTCCGTCTGCAGCCCTTGAGCAAGCTTCAGTGATTTGATGGCCTGTCAAGTAGGTGAATGCGGCATCTGCAGCAGTATATTTCGCTAACCGGTCCAAATGAGTCAAAAACCGAACAATTAAACACAAAAAAGATGGCACCATTTGAACCACTAGCTTCAACACGTAGATCTCCATCAACAATTGGCTTCACAACATCCTCCAACCATTTACTCAGTGCTGCTTTTCTTCGAAGAATACCGACACGATTCCGGAGGTCTGAAGTGATTGAATCCGACTTTGTTCGGCTGAGACGCAGATCTGTGGGGTCGAACAAAGCGCTTCCAAGTCGAAAAACTGGCGCACAGTTCGAGGGATCGTTTGAAGGGAAAAGGGAGACAAAAGAAGCAAAGTTAAGAGGTTCCGATGAGGTTCTAACCATCTGCGTTGTACTTTGGAAGTGAGGAGAGGAAGGTGCGTGAGGATATGCTCGAGGAAATCCTGCTTCGTCGCGTGATATATTGGTGTGGCTGAGATGGTGTTGGAGCAATTTTGAGGCCAGTAATGCAGGAGTTGAGGTAGACGACACCAAACTACTTGTTTCTCCTGTTTGTGAAGATAGTGATTGCAAGACTTTAGTTATTGATACTACAGAGGAATTGGCAGAAGTATGCCTAATTTCAATGAGATTTTAACCTGAATGACTCGTGAATAAATTACTTACGGGGTTGACGTTGGGCCACACAAACTACCAAGATGTACCAAACGCCCACCTGGGCCCCAGCCTACCCTGAACGACCGACCCACAGACAAACCCGCGTCGAAGTAAGCTCCTTCGTTTCCGTTGACGATAGAAGATTTAATATCCACTCGTGTGTACTTCCTGGAGGGTCGAAAGGCAGCAGGATCAATGTCATGGCCAAATGAAGCACGCTATAATGACGTTGAGTCCACCAGAAGAAGTGAATCATTGAACATGCCCACCTCTCGCGAATCATATCTCAATGCATCTCCATCGGAATCCCGACGGTGCTTTCTGCCGGTAGTGTGAACCTTCATGTTGACTTCCAAACGAGTTGCAGGGCTTTTTCCTTTAGGAGCTTGGTTCAATGCCCTGAGAGCCACTGCCTCGTCTTGCGTCCGGAATAAGGACGCTTGCATGACATGCATCTTCTGGGCGTCAACGCCAACAAGCTGAGCCCAAGGAATGACCGTCGGATCCCCATGATAGCCCGGATTGGACTTGGCGCCTGGTGAAGATCGCGAAGACGCGGATCCAGGAGAAGCGCGTTTGTCCATTTCATGCACATATTGTATTTCTCCATTTTCGTCCTCGACAAGCGCATTACGATCTTTTGGTTTTGTCTTTCCAGGTCGCCGTGGAGGAGAGTTTATCAATTCATCCTCGAGCATTTCAGATGGCTCAGAATCAGAACTAGAAGAGGTCTCGCCCTCATCACTCCCTGAAGAGTCCTCGTCGTCGTCCACATCATCCGGTGGCGCTTGAGATCGTCTTTTCTGAGAAACAGGTTCCCGAGATATCTCCTCCTCTTCGTCTGTGCTACTATCGCTGGAGTACGCCGCAAAGCGCGTCATGAGGAATTTGGAAACGGGCCCGTGTCACAACAAACCTCTGAACATGCGGTGTTGTGTGAGTAGCTCAAATAAAAATAGTGTCAAACAGGATCCGGCACTTTTCGCTGGTCTCAAACATTCTCTACGATAATATACAATTACAGGAAATGCCATAAGACTCTGGATGTTTGTTAAAATCATAGTACCAGCTGCCACACCAACTTTTTGGAACAAATTTTCATTTTTCAGACTTGGAATAAGCGTCCGTCACGTATTGTCGCAAGAAACTACATAACCCATAACCGAGTGTACATCGAAGAAAGAAAACAACAGCCTTATGCTGTTGATGAAAAGGATTAACCACGTTGACCTACAAAAAAGCATTGCAAACCAAGCTTAGTTGCTAAAGTTGTTCTGTATCCAGCAGAAGAGCATAAAAGAAAAGATGTCTTTTTCGTGGTAATCAATAGGACAGATGGGTGATATGGCGTTGACGTTGGGTGGTATCCGCTGGCAAGTATGGATTGCAATGCTGGGATTGGTAGACGTCACATCCAAAAGTTGGGATCGACACGAGACTAGGAGAAGTCAACCCAGATGGACTCCACGAAATTGCAGAATGTGGCTCAAACGAGCAACAATGTCCGCTTGTATTATTGTCCCGAGACAGTGCAAGATCCACTCTTCGTACGTGGTGACCGGGGCTTACTCCATAACACATGGTATCGTGCAACCCGTCACCGAAACGAGGCAATAGGCCTGGAGGGCGAAGTAAATTGCGTCGTTGATGAGACAATGGCAGAGAAAGCTGGCTATGATGCTGACATTGGTGTCGTTGGTGGTGTAGAGGAGAAGGTGCACGACCTGGAGGAAGTTGAACAGGGACCACTATTGTATTCGTAGATTGTGTGGAGGGGGAAGTGAACGACAGATCGGAGAGCTCAGAAGCTGAACATTCACGCGAAAGGTCGACGGATGAAGACGGAGAAGACACAAGAGGAAGAAAGATCTGAGACGGATGACAACTTTCATCTCTGACAGTTGAACTCGGGCTGTGTGGGTGTACATCCAAACTGGTGTCCTCCAAATCGATCAATAAGCATTCAGCGTCACCCCTGTTTTCACTCTCATCTGGGTCAGCAGAGTGGTAAGCTGGGCTGCAAGGAGTGGTAGGGCTGTCATTCTTCACTGCTACAACCAAGTTCTGCTTCGCCATGCTTGCGTTGATAGCTGGAGGTGGGGGGAGTGGTCTTCCAACATAATGCCTCGAAGGTGTTGGAAATTCGTCCTCTGATGGGTCTGTCTCCATCAAAGTGGGAGTGGATAGTCTGGGATATACCGAGAAGCCCAACGGCGAGGGTGACATTTCATTCATCACCGTAGTCACGTTTTTCTTTGCACTGCAAGCGCACAGTGTAATAGGCTCAGCTGATGGTATGGGATTCACATCGGTGAGGAGATCTGGAATTGAACAGGCAGCAGGAGATCGCCAAGCAGCAACTGGAACGAGGGGCGGAGACAATTTCTCCTTCAGATCGTCAACTAGCGGTGGTGCACGTTGCTCAAAGTGATTGTGATAGACTGGTGTCATAGGTAAAGCCTTCAAATTCGTATCCTCTTCCGTGGTTGCAGTATAAGGTTCCATACTGACGATGGGTAACGTTGACACTCGCAAAGGAGATGGAGACGGAACAGGGCGGTGTGTCGAAGTAGAAGATGGCACCCACTGAGAACGGCTGAGAAGAGAATGGGGTTGAGGGACTGAGGATGTGGGTGATGTGGCAATCGGAGTAGAAGAACCGGAAGGCAACTCTTGTGCTTCCATCCCACTCTGAGAAGAGTTAGTGGGAGAAATTTCATCGACATTGTGACTTTGGATCGTCTCTTGCACCAAGGGTGATTTCGAGTCATCCTTAGCGACATGGTGTGAGAGGGTATTTACTTGCGGGCGATCAGAGGGTGTCTGAATGGGTTTTGTTTGCGGATTCTTCGAAAGCGTCGCCGTAGACCCGTCGTTAGACATTGAGTCGACGACAATAGACATAAGACTCTGGGGATGTTTCTCCGCCCCCGCATCGGGCGCTAGCTTTTCTCTTTCACCTTCAACCGCCTTATCCAAAACTTCCCAGTTATCTTCAAGTTCCTCAGGAACATCGAAATCCTTAGCGCGCTCCTTCCCTTTATAAGAGAAAAGCCTGCGTGGGAGGGATTCTGTCTTGGAACCTGATGAGGTTGGTGACAGAGGTAGCCGTAGAAGAGATGCAGCACTCAATGAGGACGTACTGCGAAAAAACAGTTTTGAGGTGGAATACGGAGATTTGGGAGATACGGGAGACGCAGTTGCAGACATCGCCCTATCTTGTTGCACGGCCGACCGCGAAGGAAAGATGGTCCTGATAGGTGCAAGAGACAAGAACCGTCGTTTAGGACTGCTAGGAGAAGCGTTTCCGGAAAGATAATCCCCGCTGGCGACATGCGGATTAATCTGCAGGGTAGGACGGGCTGAATTCCTACCCCGAGGCTGTTCGTCCACCTTCCCTGGGTTGGGAGTAGATTTGTTAGGAAACTCCACTTTACTCCTTTTGAACCAATCTTTCTTGACTTTCTCAGCTGGAGGAAGGTCTGTCGAACAGAAAGGAACTTCGTTTTTGTTAATGATGACCATGCCCGAGTCGTCGGATTCTGAGCCATTATCGGATGCAGCAGCCTCATTCACAGGATCAATTTCCATTCGTGTTGTAGCTGTGGGAAGCGACGGCTCTGATGGCGAGGGGTTATCTTCTGAAGCGGTACTCACAGCTCCTGGGAGTAACGATGTCAAACTCAGACATTCAGGCTCAGGAGTGCCAATAGCTTCCTGAAACGACGGAGGCGGATAGTCCGGAATTCCTGTATGCATAATTCTCAATCATGAAAGAATGAAAAGAACATCGACGAAAATAATCACCACTTCTATCATCGCCATAAGACCGCCCAGTTTGTCGTGCACCCCTACGAGCTCCCTGGGTTACTGATCGTCTAGGCCCTGTATTAAACCTCAATTCTTCCTCTTGACGAGGAGCATTCCTCCGTTTCTTGCTCTTTGCTTGTGGAGAGGACCTATCTCCATGGTCAGGCGGTGGGTTGGGCACCTGATGCACAACGAGAGGGTACGGGGAGATGTGCGCTGCGTCCGCAATTCTCTGAGGGGCCATTGCAGAGAAAGTCCAAGAAAGACACTGCAATTGCAGGGCATGCGCAGACCATGAACAGGCGGCATTGCAGGCTTTATGAGTATTTGGCCCTAGTCACAGAATAGGCAGTAGCTGTGCACCCCACAAAATCACTTTCGAACATTCTAGTCAGCTGAGTTGCTTTCTGTGATTCAGAACTAAAAATCTGAGCACTGTGAGTTCGAGAAAAAGACTTCGCCACTTTTCCGGCGGATGACAGGGAAACCCAATTCAATACGGTCACACCCTATTATTTTCGGGGGTTCTAGCCAAGCACTTTCAAGGATTGGCGGCCCGATTTCCGCTCCGTCGTGTTGTTCCGAAGTCATGCAAGTAACCCCGCTTTGCAGAACAGCAGCAAATATTGCTTCAAAATCTTGTTACACTTTCAACTGTAGAGAATTTTTTATTCTCGCTTCACAGCGCCCTCTACTTGACGCGACAAATCCTCACTCCGCTCGTCGTCAGAGCTTACAACGACCAACCCCTTCCAAAAGTAATGCGCAGCCTGGAAAACGATTCCGAACCTCAAATGGTTCTCAGTTTACAGACATAGTCTTTCCCGATCCAAATCGGCCGGATCTTTATTATCACTTCGTGAATCCGCCGACCCCTCTTTCACTGACGCTGCCAACTTTTGCACTATCTTTCTTGCGTGAATCACCCCCAAGCGTAGATTCCGCAACGGTAATTGGATGGCTTCTGGCGCAAACACACAAAGTTAATGTGTCAGACGCTTCCACTGAGTCATCGGAACCGCTGCAAAGTGATGCTTCCTTGCAAGACTTTCGTGGAAATCGTAAGCTTCAGTATTCCATTCACCTCCGACGTCCAAGTGACTGAGCAAGTTATACGGCTTAGCGAAATTTATTTCTTTTCTTCATCAAGTCGTCCAGTCAGGATTAATCCAAGGTATCGATAATATTTGGAAAGACACCGCACTCCAATTGCAGGCCGGCTGGATGCATGTTCACGGTGGGCAAGGGATCACTTCTCCACATCCTTGACGAGAAATTAACTGCGCAAATTCAATTAGATCAAAGGAATCCACCGGATCAAGGACGTATAGGAGACTCAGACGATATCATAGGGACGGTATTGGTTGACAACGGCAAGGTTAGTAGCGCAGTGTATACAACCTCTCTAATTTCACACTCAACCACTGTTTCGAGCAGATAAGGCCAGAGACATATCAGCCCATGCCATCCTATCGAGTTTGCACTTCAGACGGCGTTTTGCAGCTAACACCGGGCCTTGCAGAGCATCTGCGGCATGCTCTGGAACGGTTGATAGTAGAAAAAACTGAAGCCAGTTGTTAGATACCAATCTGACGGTAACAATTTAGACTGCGCTTGCAACGGAATTTACTTTCCAGATAAACAAAGTGACTTTCCTAATAAGTTTTGGAATCGGATGTGCTCCACCTTTTCATGGAAGTCATGGTGATGACTCACACATAGGCGTTCAGTCCATATAAATGTGCTAACGGTACGACCTTCGTTGAAAAATGTTCCTGTTCTTATCAACTCAGCCAGCGGAGGGGATATACCAACCAGCTATTGTGCTCTGATTCCCATTTTAAGCATAAATTTCCAGTAGCGGAAACATATAAAGTTGGAAATTTGATACTTTTCTGCTCCACCTGCAATTGTCACTCTGGATCACATCCACGATGAATCTGCGATTTACTGTGCCTTCCTGTGAAGACAGAATAAACCTCATTCCACTACTTAAGCATGTTGTACCCAAATTGCCTGATTAGAAACGGAGATTCGTAGATGCTCACACAGAAATTGATCCGAAGTCAGGGGGCCCATACGTGTTGTCTGGCTCCTTCCATACCCCTGGGAGCATGAACTTCGTCACCCAAGCTACTAGTGTAATAGTTCTGCAGATCTTCATGTTGTCTCAGTTTTCAAAAAGCTTTCTTACGGCAATCCGAGGTTATCCACTTCGTATATTGCATTTGAGGTCTTGAAATAAGACTGTCACGGTCAAGGGGTTGTTGGATACAGAAAAAATGTAAACAGGCCGAGCGGCGAATCATTTTTCTCTGAGTCAACATCCTCAATACTATTTTACATTGAATATTGGATTGTGTCAAGTTGTCAGGCACGCGGTGGTTAGTGGAAACCACTAGTCTTCCAAACTCATACGCAATAATAGTACTAGCCTAGACTAGTAATGGCCTCTAAGTTAGAAGATTCGCCTGCAACTAATTTATGAATCATGCTGTCTGGACTCTGCTGACTTGTTAAACAGGCAAGTCTTCTTAGATGCTGCCTAAGATACACCTCAAACTTGAATGCTTATCCATATCAACCGTCCCGAGAAATAAGAAGACTGAGATTTATCACGAAAAATTACAGTCATTGATCTAGAAAAAATTGTATCAAAGAAGTCGGAGTCATCTCATTCGCATCCGAGACGTAACAGTAAAACCAATGTACAAATACTCATCCTTGCGATGTTCAATATACGAAGGATGTATCATTTCGATTATGCATCAAGTGTGCTCTCGACGAGCTTCCGTGCCTGTTCCGATCGAGGCGTTATGGAGCACTTGAATGGCTTCTTATGACTGTCAGAACATCAGTTTACGGGACCACCTATAAAATGTCAAAGAAACGCACATTATCGCTCCTATGCCATAACTTTCATCAATCTCAATCTCATTGCCGATCTCGTCCTTTGCTTTGCCAATATTGAAACAAGCCAGGAAGGAGGAAATGACGAGCCACAGCTGGTTAATATGTGAGTAAGTGGGCTATCCAGTCATAAGGCGACTCACTTGGGTGCTGGCTATGTGCTTCCCAACGCAGATTCTATCATACGTAAATCCTGGCAAACATTGTTTTGAGAGGCAGAAATACTCACCGCCTACCAAAACCATAAGCTAAGACTCGGCTGTCGTCGTTCAACTTCCCATTCGCATACAAGTATCTCTCAGGTTTAAATGCAAATGGATCTGGATAAACATTCTCATCATGGGTCATGGCCCATATATTGGCCAAAACAGTGGCTCCTGCGGAAATGAAATGGGTTATTGCAGCTCCTGTCAATGACGACGGAAATTCACCTTTAGGTATGAAATAACCCTTATAAACATCGTCGTCCATTGACGCATGGGGCGCCAGGGTCATAGGCGGGTGCCACCTCAGAACTTCGCGATATATAGCTTCTATGTACGGGAGATCAGGTCGATCACTAAAGTCTGGAAGCCGATTGTCGCCAATGACACGATCAATCTCTTCCTGTGCTTTTATTTGAACCTCAGGATGCTTGGTCACGAGGTGTAAGAAAGCTCCAGTTGCCGAGGCGGTCTGATGATAGGGTAAGTAATACCACCAGACAAGTATACTCATTACTAACTGTATCGTAAGCACCTGTATCAAAGGATCTTAGAATCAGGGGGTGAATATATAAATTGAGATACTTACTACCGTAGATGGACCACGCTACATTGCTTACAATGTCTTCTTCTCCGGGACGAGCACCTGTGGTGGCCTTCTTCTCCAAGAAATCGGTGACAAGCGATGATGACGCAGTGCCTTCTCTCTGAAAGTTGTGAATTCAAAAGGAAAATCTCGGAAACACATAAAATATACTCACTAAAGCAGCCTTCACGTGTTCCATCGGAATACGTTTTGCTTCCATCGTCAATCGTTTAGTCCTTTCTGCCAGTTTCTTCCCGGTGGCGCCGGGTACCCAATAAGGAATGTGGCGTAAGATCGGCATGATATTAATCAGTGTGCCACCCAGGTCGAACAAACGACTGGCATGGGTCATAGCCTCGTCAGCGGTCCTAATGAGAGGGTCATCCATCATCTCAGGTGTATAGCCGTACATCATCAGCATTGTTATAGAAATGGTCATTCTTGAGGCGAGGGGTTGTCAGTTCGGTAAGTTCATAATGAACTTTAAGAACTTACAGTGTGATGTGATCGAAAACTTTTTCTGGCGAATAAAGGACATCGCAGAGAAAACGGTGTACCCGCGTTAGCTGAATCGGATGGTATTGCTTAGAGACTTCAGCATCAAAGTTCTGTTGGCACAATTTTCGATGTTGACGCCAGCTATCACCGTATCTCATGACAGCGACATTCTCATTCCAACCCATGCTGTACACAGAATATGAATATCGTGAGCTCTGAGAAGAATTGGAGAACGCACACGTCAACGATGGGGACCTCAGGTCTGTCGTTGTATAGCTTCGGTCTCTTTTCGAGCAACTCTTCCGCTGCTTCGCGGCCATTAATCACTACCACATGCATGCCAAACGCACTTGCATGAACTAAATCGCCTGTAAATGGGTCTATGTTAACAAAAGACTGGGCGGAAATCATAGCTAATGTCGCTTACTATTGAAGTGTTTGCCCCACTCGGCGAATATGCGACCGCCGTCGACCTTTGGGAAATCCAAAGTATTTCCAATGAACAACTTTGGTTTGGGACCTGGTGGATATGGAAGCCGCGCTTTCGCATTACGGTTCAAGGCATCATAAACCAACTTTGCAGCAAAGACAGCAGACAACGCTAAGATGAAGGGCGTCAGTGCAGAGATGGTAAAAGCCATGTCAGTGGTTATCAGTGACGAAGCAGGGGTGCCCCGTTTCATTATCGTGATTTTATATACATGTAACCATTGTGGACTTCAGTTGGATTTTATGGTCCAATCCATTTTTGTTGCAGTTGAAAGTCCGAGATTATCAATTAGGGCTTAGGGATGATAGATACAGCATTGACAAAAGAATGACCAGGTCGCTAGTAAGCCTCGTGTGCACGGGGTGTCCTGGAATGAGATGCCTAACAGAAGAGCTAACTTCGTTTGGTGTTCTCAGCAAAAGCAATATGATCACAACGAAGCAAAGCTTGAACCTTGAAAGAGTCCTGAAGACAGAGACATCCCAAGTATAAGCGAAGCTGGTTGTTTATCTTAAGCTATCATAATTAGAGTGTTAACACTAGGCAATCCGAGATAACGAAAGTGGATGCAGGCAGCAGAGCAGAGAAACGCGTCCAAATTATTAGGGTCTTGAAGGTCACCGGTCGAGTCGCCTATCGCTTTATTACATAATATTAACCGTAGTTTCAATCTCCGTTTGATCACCTCGCATCATGGCGCTCTGGTTCAAGGTTTCAATATTTCAATATTCACCGGATACCGCTGAGGCATTAGCAACCACACCGATTTAGCGGGTCGCCTTAAGAGACGATAATTGCGATTATGAATTGAAATTGGAATGTCGATGAAATGAATTTATAATGCCATGTTGATAGCCGATCCAATCCGGCATTCTGGCGCTGGAGTAGAATAGTTGCCTGCAACTATCAGATTTACATATCAAATAAATTTTCATCTTTACCTCGATAGATGGAAGACGCACTTTGGGACGTTCTCGAACGAGGCGGAGAAAGTTTATGCCTGACGGAATTGCCAAGAACCGCCCGCGGGACGATTCATTCTGGAAGTCGCATGTTTTAGTTGTCCAGCTACTGTACTGGTATTGCTGAGGAAGCGCACTCCGCGAGGTGGATTCCCAAGGGATTTCCATATTTTTTTTGTTATGGATAACATTTAAATTGCTCGGTCAAGTCATGTGGGGTGATGTGATGTAAAAGTTTCCTCCCGCCTCGAATGCCAGAACATCCAATCAGATATGCCATCCTCACTTCACATAAGTCCTCCACCTGAAATACTCGAGGAAATCTTCTTCCATGTCGTTTCTGGTTATCAACGCTCTGCATTTATACCACTACTAGACATATCGGCAGGATACAGTACCTCAAACTACCTTTCGCGCTCCAGCCCATATTCGATAAGTCATGTTTGTAGACAATGGAGAAATATCGTGCTCCGTCTACCTCATCTATGGACACACATTGGCGTTGTAAAAGCGAATACAAATGGTATAATTCAGCTTCTAGAGCAATGGCTCCATCGAGCGAGGACCCTTCCAGTTTCGTTTTCCTTCTTCGAAGATAACCCCAATTGTCATTCAGCAGCAGGGCTTGTTCTGGCCTTCTTTCTCAAACATATTCACCGATGCGTGTCCTTTGAAATGGTACTCAAAATCCCACTTCGAAAACTACTCGTTGATCGCCGTGTTCCCCACACACAAGCGCCCGTTCTCCTCGAGTCAGTTTTTCTGTGGTTGGACGAACCTGGTGCCCCTTCAGAGGCAACTGTCCTTTCCAGCCTGCTTCTTGGATCTCGTAAATTACGCTCGGCCCTATGGCGCGATCACGATCTGGCACCTTGGACCCCAATCTCACTTCAGAAGATATCGCGATCTTGGGGAAGCCTCCGAGAGTTGACACTCCACCTTCGCATACTACTCAATCCACTCATCAACGCACTCTCTTTCTGCCGAAATCTGGAACGTCTCGCAATTTGCGAACCGATCGTTCCGTCCGTCACTCTCCAGAATGTTACCTTACATGTTACCTTACCCCGACTCACACATCTGTCGGCCTCACTCCAAGCTATGCGGCAAACGCTTTTCAGCTGCATTACCGTGCCCTCACTGACAGACCTCGAAATACTTGGTATTGAAGGGAGAGCATGGGAACACATCACCAAAATGCTCGAGCGGTCAACAGTGATGCTGAGGGCATTACAAGTGCGGAGAGTAGCGCAGATACCAGAGCCCTGGGATTTCGATGAGTGTGAATTCGTACAATCGCTTATAACTCTTCCCTTCCAAGAGCTTCGGGTATTGGAGGTGGAGAATCAAATCTGGTTGGATGCAATGAAGTTTTTAATGCATAATTATTCTAAACCACGTCCAGAGCGAGTCATTCATACTGGCTTGGAAAGGTGTTATTTACCAAAGCTGGAGAAGCTGGCTCTGTTTATCACAAACACTCGCATCGTAGAACAATCTCTTTCGTTGGAATCGGCTGAGTTGGGGGACTTCCAGTGCCTTCAGCTTTCACCAAAAACGATACAACGCTTGAGATCACTTCTCAGGGAGTTGTAATCGTCGTCGAGATGAACTACTGAATTATCAATATGTGTTGAGCACAAATCCGTCACAAGTAGGGAAAGAAGTATCATACAGCGTAGTTATGAGTATCAAAGAATCTGATTATTTGGAAGGGATATCAAGTGAAAGTCGTATTCGATCTGGTCCGTATTCAAGATAATTATTTATGTCACTGTCTGGCCGATTCGGTGAACCAATGCGGGACAGGACTAAATCGGACAAAAGGCACGATAGAATCTGTGGATATATGGTCAGGACAAGCCTTTCCAGATGTGGTAGGTGATCATTTAACCCATCAGCGGGATGAGACAATGTTAAGAATTCGATGGTACGTCGTCCCAAGAGGTGTTCCAGTTCCAACGCTTTAAGCGCTGCAAAATACGGCATTGCAAGTGCAAGCAGTAACTCTTCCTCCTTCGAAGGCCAGTGTGCAGACTCGGAGATGGTGTCCGCCTCTCGCACCGTCAACACCCTTAGCACCGACTCCGATTTACTCAGCATACTGAGAACAGACGTCCAGACCGGTTCGCCCCCCAATATCTCGAGATCCGTAAGAGAAGCTACGTGTAAATAGTTGAAGAGGAGTGTTGCCTGAAATGATGTCGAGAGGTGTGTGAGCCGTGGTAAGGTAACGGGTGTTAAGCTTTCCGGGGAAAACCTTATCCTATAAACTGCCAGTCGTTCGAGATTTTGACAGTAGGAGACCGCATACCAGAGGTCAACTAGATCGATTTCGGTTGCAAGTTTTAGTTCTCGAAGTTCGCTCCAATAGTGGGAAGCAATGGAAAGGTGTATGACTTGATTGTGGTGCCACTGGACAAAGCGCAGGTTAGGGGAAGATAGCAGGCGAGTGAAGATAAACGGTACGTAAAGCGCTGTGGAACCGGGGGTCTCATCTATTCGCACGCTCACAGACTGGAGGAGGACCGTAGGCTGTCGAGAGCCAATGCGAGTATAATTAGGGTGTCGCCCTGCAAGGGATTTGACTTCCATCTCAAAAGATATGCACCGATGTATGGAGTTCAGAAAGAACACCAAAACAGCCACTGTCGCAGACGGCTGGTAGGTGTGCTCATAAAGGGAAAGGTGTATTGGGAGGCATCCAGCCCTCGTCACCCATTCCTTGAGAAGATGAACAATTTCTTCCCTTTGAGGTTGTACGACGCAAAGGCGACTCCAAAGAGCAGCGGTGTTAAGGGCAGTATCCCGCCACCCTCTGCAGACGTGGCTTATCGAATAAGGGCTTGCGGGCGAGCGGTAATTTGGAGAATATGGCGCTGGCGATGCGAAATTGATTTTCGAGGGAAAACAGATGTCTTGACTCTCAGGAGTAGCGACTTGGACAAATACCTCCCCAAGAATTTCGGGTGGAAGGTCGTTTATCTGGGGCATCTTCAGAGCAACAATCAGCTAGAGGCCTGTCCGAATCGGGTTGACTGATTGGTAACTTACTAATATTCATCCGATATACCAATTTTGAACATATAAAACATTACTTTACAGTGCTGTTAAGGTGTCTAGAAACGAGTTAGTAATGGGTTATATGACGAACACTAAGTAGTATGGAACAAATCAAAAAGAATGTGTAAGTATTTACAATGTAGATAGTAATGAATTAAGTGGGATGTCACTGAACACTAAAACCAAAGCCCAAATAAGAGATTTTAAACAACTTTCGCAAGAGCCCATGGAAAGCTAGATCCGAGTGAACTCACCGGCTCACTCGAAAACATTTTCTAGATTGTCCCTTCCCGTCAGCGAAACTCCGCCGACGATCAAGGTCGTCAACTCTGCCTCAGACGATCTGGCCAACATCTCCGATAGCGCAAACCACGCGTCTCTGCTAAGGCCGCGCCAGCCTTTCTTGCCATTTCGACCATTCGTGATGACGAGTGTGTGAAGGTTGGGCACCGTCAGATGCGAAAAGAACAATTCGGGGTTAGCAAAAGTGCCAAGAGTCAGTGTCTGTAGATTGCGAAGTGTGACAAACGTGCAAGCCGGATCGAGATCTGTGCCTGTGCTATGCGATTCGGGAGGCTGGAGCGACCGATCGACCAAAGATTGTTCGTGGATGGTGAGTTTTTGAAGCGACTGACATTTTGAGAGGGAAAAGATGAGAGAAGGAATGTCTTGCGATATGAAAAGCGTAAGCTCGGTGAGCGTATCCCACAACTGCGACACGAGCCCCAAGCGGAGACAGACATGTTTGTTGTCCCATTCGGCCGAGCGCAAACGAGGCGAACAATGGAGGAGGCAGGCGAAAAACGTTATTTCATCTAACTTTTGGTGGTACTCTTGGGATTGGCGCGGGAGTTGGGCGCTTAGATCCAAATCTTTACCATGACCCGCTATGTCCGTGCCAAACGAGACTTTGATGGACTCAAGTTTAATCGGCACAGACCAATTCCTCCCGATGAAATCCCCCGCTCCCTTTGTAAGCGTTTCAAAACTCATCCTCACGTCGACCTCCAGAGACCCCCATCTGTCCATCACGCTCAGGAACAGCTCCCATACTCCTTTGGTAACCCGAAAATCTGAGTCAATCTCATTTTCCAGCATGTCGTTATCAGTTCCAGACAGAAGAGGTTGTTTGAGTGACAGGTTAAGACTCCGCATACGCGCGCGCTTAATCCATGTCGAGAGGAGGAAGATTAACTCGGTGTTCCTCGGACAGATGACACGAAGGTTCGTCCAGAGAGCAGGCAGGGAAAGCGAAAGGATGCGCCAGTTATGACAAACATGACTGAGTGAGAAAGGGCTCGCACACGAACGGTAAGACGATGTGTACGAAGCAGTACTTTGGTTTGTGCTCGATTGCGTCCCCTCCTGCTGTTCGCCTGTGTCCGACACAACGTGGAGAAATATTTCAGCGATGAGTTCTATTGGGACTTTTGAAATTGACGAGATAGGTTGCGCCAGATATGCTTCCGACTTGTTCATTTTAAATAACTTAAGACGATTGTTTACCGCGGGTAGCACAATATGGCAAGCGCCACTGTCAAAAGATACGTATGTCCATATACCTGATAAGCAGGCAACGTACGCACCTTTTCGAGTAAAAATGTCAAACGCTCGAGAATTTTCCCTTCAGATGGTGGGAGTAAGAGACCAAGAAGGCCATGACCCCAAGACATCCCTCAAACCTACTTCCGTTGGTAATTACAACTTAAGGGGATCTAACCTGTGTTCACCGCTCAGGGTGGAAGCAAAATCGGTTAAGCTATGCACGTGTTCAAAAAACTGCCGCCCAGCAAATCCAAATCAGGATATCTCAGGGGCGGGAATATCCCACGCGGAACCAAAATTTGCTTCCATCAGCGCGGGAGCTTCTTTTTTTGGAAATTTCTCTCCATGCGCACCAACGATTCGGTACGTTCACAGGACCCCAAAATTTCTCCCTTTTTTCGATCTGTCCAGCTACAGTAGATGGTGCCCTCTTACTCAGAAAACTTCATGGAAAATTTGGAGCAACGATAATTTCACCTTCTTCATCCAGATTCCAGACTGTCTGACACCAATTTATCTGAAATTAGACAAGTGTGGATGCGTATTTTGAGCAAACTAGATTCATAAGAAATGAGGCTTTGTACAGTGCAGTAAAAGCTACGAAACGATAAAAAAGCGCATAGACTTTGCTTCAAGCTAGATTTTGTATTCATAATGCTTGCATGTCACGTCGGAAAAATCAAAAAAAAAACATATTTTTTTGTTGCTATAGGCACTTTCTGAATTATTTCAGTCATTACATATAAACTCCATATAACCACATATAAGGGCTATATATAGAGCCGAATATAATTGCCTATAGTAACAAATATTTCTCTTTTTGATTTTTTCCGACACAGTAAATAACGGCCACTCACGGCAGGTCATCGGAAGAGACGCTCCTGGTATAACTAGTAGGAACAAGACTTTTGTAAGTCGTAATATCAGTAATTGAACTACGTTGATTCTCGGTAATCTGGAGTAAATGTTCTTCCGTTGGCGATCGCGCACAGAGCGACTCAAGATCGCTTTTTCCATCCTGGATGCGGATATAGCATGCACCGTTCACACTCCATTGGCCATAAAACCCACAGGGATAAAGGGTAGAAATATATTCAGTAGCCTGAGAATTCTCACCGTTCTCCTCAACCTGACAATCCAAATGGATCTGGCGGTCAGGGCCTGATGATGGGGGAAGTAGCGACCGATTTGAAATTTCAATTCTGCCAATTGCCCGAGAAACAGCGCACAACTATATGTGCAAATTTGACGAGACTTCTGATTTATTGAGAGAGAAGGGGTGGTCGATAAACTGCAAAGGAGGGATTCCAAACTTCTCTCCGAGGAAATATGAGTCTTCAGATTCTGATGGATTAAGGCTGGAATCGTCGATATTACGGAGGTCGGCTGTAAGGTTGAGGAGGTCTTGGAATTTCTGGCTTGAGGAGACTGAACCCACAGAGGAATGGAGAAGTCGGGATTGAGCAAATGGTGTTCTCGGACTGATCAACCCACAAACGCGAAAAGTCTTTTCATTGTTGATCAGAATTGCCTTCCCGTACAGAGTAATCTGCATATACATATACCTAGATTCAGATTCAGAGCTCTGGTAAGAACAAAGTTCCAAAGAGGAAAGTACGTTTTGAAGTCGGGGCTTGTAATCCAAACCCTAGCTTTTACCGCCAGCAATTTGTCCATAAATTCAAGCCAGGAAGGTTTCCAACTGCCGAAAGAAGCCAACGATTGTCAGGGTCAGATGTAAGCTCACGCACCATACAAAGGGGATACAGGGCAAGTCGCTTCGGATGACCGTTTGAGGCTATTGCCCAGACTGGGTCGTGAAAAACTTCGCCCCATGCCTTTCGAAGCATTTCGATGACGACAGCAGCATTTCTAAATGAACCTTTCCTGCAGGTGAGCATCAGAGTGATAATCTTCGCCCCATAGTTTGTTCCATCACTGCGGGCAATTGCTGGGACCAAAAATTCCTGCCCTATGTGAAATCGGCCGTCATGAACAGCACAAGGGACTGCCTGAATGACATCAAGAGTACCACGAGAAGCCGTTGTTCAATGCTCGCAATTTCCGCATCACCTGCGATTCCAACAACCTGTGTCCGGATTTGACATTCTTGAAATGTTTGAGAGAATGTTGGGAACGCCGACTGTGATATGTAGCCAAAAATCTATAAGCCGATCAATGAGGGTAGTGCGCGTAGGAAGAACGAATGGAGAATTATGGAGGGTATGCGGTGCTGCACCACCGTGACCTCCTAGCTTATATGGCGATTGCGAATCAAATTCGAGGTTGCTGTAGTTCTGAGGGCGATACGTTCTATCGATATTTTTCTGCACCATCGATGTCTCGAGTTGAACCTCTCGGCACTCTAGTTCCGCTTCACATTCCTAAAAGGTGCGATGAAAGCCGAAGACATCGCGTGTCTCAAGAGGAGGGTTAGTGCATTGGAAGTGTTCAGCCGCTATGGGGGCTAACACTGTACACACCAGATGTTTTTCTTCAGCCTCCTTTCAACATTTGCAACCTTCTGTTTGAGCTGGTCAGGGATGCCCGTGAAGGATGAGACGTAAAAGTGGGATATAAAACTAGTTGCGAACATCGATTGGTGATGGCACATCCGATTGTATACCCATGGGGAATTCGAATTAAGTATATTCAGAGCACTGTAGCGAAGCAAAACCAAATTTTGTCGTTGGAGAATGAAGGAAGGCGAAGTTACAGCCACAGGCGGGAGAGTGAACTTCCTTATTTAGTCTACCTCAAAGGATCAATCGATCACAGGCAACGGAGCTTGTACTCGCGGCTCCTCCCATGTCCTCAGGCGGGGCAAACACCTTTAGCAGGTCTGCCCGTATACCACTTGTAGCGGTAATGGTAATACGTCCATGTAGGCCACTCGGGAACCCCCGGCTGAGGTGTCAAAATCTTGTCCTCGTGTAATTGAGCGCTCGGACTGTATCTCTTCCACCTCCAACAATGGACTCTCCTTCAATATCACGCAAGTTCATCGATTTGATCCATAAGGCCTCAGCTAAATGGGCAAACTGGAACCCACCATACGAGATCAAGGTTCGTGTCTCTTTTTGTCTATTTGCGCATAAAGTTACAGAACATCTCTAGGTGGGAGACTACGGCACGGTCGATGTGAACACCGGAGGCTTGAATAAAGAAGGGAATGTATACGAGGACTCTCATTTATACGAAGATAAAAATCTTGCCCAGTTGGTGAAAGAACACCCACCTACACTAGCTGCTCGGGAGGATGTCTTTATTGCGGCATCGACAAAAGTTAAACACAGCGATCTTAAATCGGGTGCTGAAATGTGAGTTTGTCTACGAAACCCATCCCCAAAATCGAACTTAGCTTATCGTGTGTACACTCAGTGGAATCTCAGGACTCGCCGAGGCATCGATCAAAGGCCAATGGGCCTTTGGTTCTAAGCGTGGAGCGTTATTGATTATGGCCCATCCACGCAGCTCTTATATCCCTCGTGACACGATTCTTAAACATCTGGCCGAGGTTGAAGCTCTGAAAGATAAGTACCTCGTCACAGAAGTGTCCTCGTGTCCGGCGTATTGCTTATACTTATCGAATAAAAGTGAGTGTCCTTGCACGCTGGACCCAAAACTAATATTCATTTTGTTGGATTTCCAATGTGGTATTTAGATGATGAGGTCGTCGATGTAGCACTATTAGGATCATTACCTTTTCACCAGGCTCCAGGAGTGGCAGCTGGTGGTGAAATAACGGGGAAGTGGTGGGTGCAAAATACGACTGGGCTCTTTCGGAGTGGTCATGATCACCATGGCAAAGACCAATTTACACCACTGTACATGCTCAAAGGGATCCGAAAAAAAGGATTCTTCAGCAGACGTGGTGTGAGACCTCCCACGCCCGAAGGTGATGATCTGTAAGCATTTCGTCGAAACCTCTTTCGCAGGATTTCATTAATTTTCTCTTGGTATAGTTGGGCCAATGTTCAGACACCATGGAACCCCCTTGATGAAGATGGAAATGAGGAAGAATTTGAGGATACGGTGAGTCTAAAGATCCACATATAGTGCCTTGGCTCACCTTACTTGCGACACGATGGATAGATTTTCGATTAAGCACTGACTACCGGACCTGGATTTCCGTCTTCTGTCGCCAACAGCGCGATCCCAGAACAAGCATGTCATTTACACGTTTTGTCCTATTTTGACTTGCTTTTGATTTCTTTTGATTCCACTTCAATTTGTTTTCACGCTTTTTTGTGATCTTTCAATTTCGCATATAAAACTAGGGGGTACGATGTCATGTCGTTCATTACCAACTATCAAAACCTTTGCAAATTCTGGCTGCGCGCCTTTACTAGTACCTTTTGCTCTACTTACGGCTTACATTTGGCCATGGTTAGTGTACCATTTGGGGCGTCGGAAATGCAGCCATGATGTTATGAAACTGTATTCTCTCAGGTCATACTAAGATTTTGTGATATTGGTGTTCATCAAAATGCAGACCAGATTTTGGCTTATGGAAGGTTACAATTATGATTCGGTGCCATACTTATATTTTCTAGCGGAGTTGCTTCGCGGTTTGAGGTTGTTAAAATGCGGCCGTAGCACTACAATGCGTGCCCTCACCTGTAGTATTTCATTCAATTCGGCAGGTGGTGAAATCCTCCGCAGAGGGTATCGGATCCCCTCCAAAAAACAAGTCGTAGATGCATTCAAATTTGCCGAAAAGTTCTGGTGGTGTTTCGAGACTAAGGCATCTGTCGCCTCGGGCGTCTTTGGAGAGGAACTGGGTCCACTGATCTCTAATTTTTCCTGCGATTTCTCGAAGTCTGAAATGCGCCTTGGAATCAGGATGAAGAGAAGGTTATCAAGGTCGTCCATTCGATGAGAAGATCGTTCCCAGGTGAGATCTGGACCTTCTATATTAGCCAGAATCATTCATTTCTTTCGCTGGAATTCGACCCATCCTACAGTTCGGGATGAGTGCTCGCACAAACGAATGCATCCAAGTACTCACGCTCAAATTCTTCCTGCGACGTTGGTATAGAATTAATCAAGTCTTGGCCCAACCCGTCAGGGTAGCTGTCATTTTGGTTGTGCCTGGTGTAGTAATATCCTGGACCAGTGGCAAATTATTGAGGCTGGACAGATATACTTTTGTATCGAAGAGCGAATAAACCTCTCGTGCCCATTGGGATTGTGCTATCAATTGAGATGTGACGTGACCACACAATCACTGAAACGTGGATGAGGATTCCCAGGTTCCTTGTTATCATGAACCGACCAGTCGCAGGCAACTCACGGTATGGCCACACATCCCCTCATTTATCCGTCTGAATATCCTTATCCTCTCATTCACTGCAGTTGCGATCAAGATAGGTACTCGAACGCATCGGATGGGGCAATCATGGATATCTACCAGAACCAACAAAGTATGTTAAGCTCATTCCTCTCGACAATTGAACCTATTTCTTATTATCATGCACAAATCAGTTGCAGAGAGCTCACGGTATGACCACACATCCCCATTTATCCGTCTGTTCCTCACTCTATCGTTCACCGCAGTCACCACCAGAACATGAATTTGGGCTACCAGGCGTTGGGTGGGGCAACCATGAATATCTACCACAACCAACAAGGTACGTCAGGCTCCCTCCTCGTTGACTGGCCATATTGGATGAACTATCTCTATAGCAACTCGCACAGTTTTCGATCTGTTGGCACCCCATTTCGTCCAAGATGCGCTCTATGATTCCGTACAGAGGCAAGAAGAGCACGCAGTTACATGCCAACCCGAGACACGAACAAAAATCTTACATGACATTCGATCTTGGGCAGATAGTAGGTCGAGCGCCCACGTATGCTGGCTGAGTGGTCCAGCGGGAACCGGCAAAACGACGGTCGCACATTCCATCGCAGCCGAATACGCCCAACGCGGACAACTTGCCGCCACGTTCTTTTTCTGGAGGAAGACGGGAAACCGCGATGACATTAAGAAACTTGTGCCTACGTTGGCCTATCAAATCGCGGAGAAAATCCGGTCAGCGAGGGAGGCCATGGAGAGATCTCTGAACCCGAACGATGCATCGCGGGTATCACTCAGGGATCCACTCTCGAAGCTTTCCCTCGAAGATCAACTGTCGACATTTCTCATTGCAAGTGATGATCCCACTGAGTCTGCGCCCAATCTCGTCGTTATCGATGGGCTCGATGAGTGCGCTTCACAAGACGGAATTCGCAGGCTGATCGAGTGGATTCGCAAGAGGTCCCCGTTCCGATTCCTCCTTACGAGTCGACGTGAACTCGGAATCGAAGCTAGCTTTACACCTGATCCGTACCGCGGGCACACCAATGCTCTCATTCTTTCTCTTACCGAGTCAAAAGATGACATTCGAAGGTACTTCGTTGAGGAACTTGGAAATCTGTGGCACAAACAGCGACGACTCCAGGACCGTGAGCCGTTATTGTGGCCCTCGAAACCGGACCTCGAAAAACTGGTGGAGCAATCGGAAGGCCTGTTTATATATGCAGCTACGGCCGTCCGATACATCGGCGGGAAAGGCTCTCCAGAGAACCGACTGGAAGATGTTCTGAAAATCCATAAAGGTTTGGACAACCTTTACACCCAGGTCATCGAGGAGGCCAGCGAGTGGGACTATTTCAGTATTGTCATGGGAAGCATATTGTATCTTCGACATCCACTCAGCATCAATGATCTTTCCAGCATTCTACATGCACTCTATAGGCACTTAACGAAGTCTGGCATCTACTACGCATTAGGTGGATGCCACTCGGTCCTTGCTATCAGGAATGATTCCACTGAAATCAAATCCTATCATGCGTCGTTACGAGACTTTCTTACTGACCAGTCACGGTCGCAGACCCTCTTTCATCCCCCTGCTACATCTCATGGACGACTCATGTTTGCCTGTCTCTCAGCAATCACAAGGGCCTTCAATGATGGCAACCCTGCACCAAAGTATGCTGTCATATCATGGTATTATCATTCCTGTTTCTTTTTGTCTGCAAGTGAAGGCAATGAAGAACTAGAAGAACTGAAAGATGATGCTCGGGAATTGGTAAAGAAAATTGACTTGAACTGGGTGAGGGTGTGGATGGTGGAAGCATTGTTTTGGGAAGGTTTTCTGTACTTGAGAAAGGCCAAGTTCCCTACAAAGGTGTGAAAGTGATATATAAACCTCACCAATCATTGCTGAGGCCATGGATGCAAGGATCTGGTAGACACGTATTGGACTCGGCTATTAGAGACAAAATTGCGAAGTATTGATGGAATTTTTGAGGTGAGATTTGCCTCCTTGTCATCAACAGTTGTTTGCTGAATTTAGGGTGATGTGGGCTTCTAGACTGTAGGTTTCTGCTGCTGTGGACTTGGAATGACAATTATTGATGCTGGGGTACATCTATCTACCATAGTTTGTGCGTGGTGTGAATATCATTTGGTCAATGCTAACATAGACTTGTGGACAGGAGGTATGTATGTCTTGCATGATTTCACAGCAACATTAACTATTGATTGCCATTCTTGGTTAACATATCTGAAATTCAAAGGTGCATTGTTATCTGCATTTTTTTGTCCTCCACTGGGTTGACAGCTTGTGTTAGACTGTGAGAACAATGTTTTAGTGACAGATGATTCACTGATAACAAACTCTAAACTGCATGAATGCAGTATGTATGTACTTCATGCTTCAGTTGATCATGCAAACACATTGACCTCTGTTTTTGTTCACAGACTGTGTGTGACTTATTGTCATTGCAGAAACCCACTTGACCATCCTGTCTGCCCGAACTTTTAGAGAGTATGTGATCATTTAAAATAAACTGGATATCTTGACAATGACTGGGCAACATTAGGAAGTAAGTTATCATTGTGAATGCTTCCAGAAGATCAACCTCAATATTTGACCATGTCTTTCCACATGCAGAAAGTGTGTAACAGGTTTCAATGCTTCTGTGAGATCAACCTGACCTGTTCACTTTCTTCTCATTCTTAGAATGTATGTGGCTATCTTGGTCCATCTGTGAAATCAGCCTGACTGCTTCATCTTTGCTGCCCTTCCTCAGCTTGTGTGTGGTTGTTCTTTTTCCATCCATGAAGTCAACTTGACCCCTTCACCTTGTCTTCCTTTTCTCAGCTTGTATGTGGTTCTCTTTCCATCTATGAAGTCCATCTGATCCCTTCACCTTGTCTTCCTTTCCTCAGCATGTATGTGATTGTTCTCCTTCCATTTGTGAAGTCCACCTGTTCATCTTCTCTTCCTTTTCTCAGCTTGTATGTGGTTGTTCTCTTTCCATCTATAAAGTTGACCTGACCTCTTCACCTTGTCTTCCCTTCCTCAGGCTGTATGTGGTTGTTCTCCTTTCATCTATGAAGTTGACCTGATCTCTTCACCTTGTCTTTCCTTTCTCAGCATGTATGTGTAGGGTTCATCATGGGTTACCCGCGGGTTTTTTGTATATCTGACTTGGTAGGATTATTCCCACGAATTTTCTGAAGATTTTGAGCCCCTG
>QDKV01005191.1_pt1 | contig 32804 bp, 33 predicted proteins | sample 1861101 | NCBI WGS metagenome assembly QDKV01 (sample SAMN04275158, study PRJNA302643) | Fungus metagenome, whole genome shotgun sequencing project. | isolation source: fruitbody | host: Mallocybe terrigena | place: Sweden | collected 2013 | reverse complement strand
ATCCCAGGATATTTATAGACCAGTCTTGGTCTCGGTCTCTCCAAAAATAGGCCAAAGACCGGACTGGACCGGACTTTCAAACACTAACCACCGCCCATCAGGGACCTCCAACAACCCTCAAGAATGACCTGCATGCTCGTTTTCGGGGGTTTCGTACTTCCCCCAACACCACTGACGACGACACGACGACGGCAATAACAGCTGCAGCTGCAGCTGCCAATGGCAACAGCAATGGCAACAACAGGCAATGGCAATGACAGGCAACAAGGGCCAATGGCAACAACAGCTGTGGCTGCCACCACCATGCTCCTCATTACCACCACCACCACAACCACCACCGCTGTGAACGCTGGCGTTGATGAGGGCACATCAGGATAGCGGGCACATGCCACCCCTCCCTCGTTCGAAATATGAGACAGGTTCCCACCACCACCCTCCATTTAGCACACACCACCCCTTCTTTGCTTGAAACGCAAGATGGAGGGGCTTCTTGGCCACCACCACCCTCCGTTTTGCACACCACCCTCCGTTTAGCACACACCACCCCTTCCTCGCTCAAAATGCGAGACAGAGGGGCTTCTTGGCCCCCACCACCCTCCATTTTGCACACCACCGTGACCCCTCCCTCATTCGAAACACGAGATGGGCTCCCACCACCACCCTCCGTTTAGCACACACCACCCCTCCCTCACTCAAAACACCCCACCTCCACCTCTAGGCTCTCCATCACTCGTTTCGAGCGACCTCGTAGTAAATTAAATAATGTATAGCCACAGGTAGGGGTATGAGTGGGTAGGGGTACGGGTAGCTCTGGGAAACCCCAGGGTTACCTGTGACAATCACTACTCTAGCTGGTCTGGAGTCTGTCAGAAGAGCAGCTGTGGAGCAGAAGTAAAATGGAAATTTAGGAAGGCGGACGGTAGTGTCCCCTTACAGTATGGGTATGGATTGGCCTGAAATACATACCCCAGGGTTACCTGTGGTAGCCCCTAACGCCTATAGTCCACAGTCCAGATCTACTAAGGGGGTTTTACTAGCACGGCTCTATTGCAACATTCCTTCGACAGTGTAATGTGAAAAGTGCCTTCAGTTGATCTTCAGACCCTAGGTCTCACATATCTGGATTCTGGAGCAGGCAGACATGAGTCAAAGGACCAAAACCTGAGTGGGGGCAAAATGGTTGATAATTCAAATACATTAAATCGTACTACTGCTGATAGATCTGTCTTTTCTTCTTGGCTTTTTCTTCAAATGCTTTGCTATTACTTGCAAGTCGTGCGTATAGTTCAGCCTGTTTGTAGGCATATCCAGAATGTGCGAAGGCACGACTTTCATGATCCCGTGTTCCAATCTCATTCCAAGCCTTTTGCATGAAAACAAAAGATCGGGTAGTACGTGCCATTTCACTTTCCAGAATTTCTTTTTCTTCTCGGGCTCGATTACGTGCAGATCGGTCACGGAAATATTTGACGCGGTCCACTGCAGAGGAGAGAAATATAAGATGTATATAGAAATATAAGCAAGCCTTACATTCAAGACTCCACTCAGCCTGCTCCTTGGCAGAAAGGTTGGTTGGCCTTACAGCTGTCCAAAACCATGGATCCTCTCTCTTTGAATCACCTAATTTAGCCAGTCGGCTTGCATCCTTCCCAAACAGCTGATCATCACGAAGCTCCTGAAGTGATAGATCAGATGCAGAAAGCCCAAGGCTTATGAGAGCTCGATAAGCAATTCGGTATTTATCAGCCGCATTGACTTTGTCAGCTGCCAATTGTTTCAAAAAGTTCTGCGCACGTGTGTTTGGACCTTGACCAAAGACATTTTTTTTTTTGAAATCCAAGTTGGCATTGAAGATCTTGATTTTCTCACAAAGGTCATCAAGTGCATCATATGCCTGCCCCTCGCGAAGTTGACGTTCTATGACAGCCAAAGATGACAGACCAAAATGCCCACATTGTACTCGATTGAATGAGGAGGGTAGCAACAACTTCTCCTGTTCAGGTGATGTTGGATCCACTGCGTCAATAGACAGCTTCAGAAGGGGACAAAAGTAGAATTGGCTTTGTCGCCAGATAATGAGTTCTTGCTGAAGCTTTTGACGAGCTTTCAAAATCATTGCTGATTGTGTTGATGTCAGCTTCTTAACTGACAACATCACTAATATCTTCAATCTGGTACCCAATATCAAAAGAGAAAACAAGACTGTATTGTGGAAAGACACACTGATCTCGTTCCAGCCGCAATCCATTATTGATGAAGTGGGCTGCACCAACTGCACCTCTCCTTGAAAGTTCAGCCTCCATTTCTGCTGCTAAAAGTGCTTTGTAAGCCTTTTCTTGTGTTGGTGGTCCTGGAAAAGGAGAACAACAATGTAGATATCATCCAGAACTTCAGATCAAGATATACCTTTTTTATATTGTGCAATATGTACAGATATGATCTGTTTTCCATCCTTCTTTGGTGTATCATCCATGGCCAACCATTTTGCGAGGTGCTCTGGATTTATTGACATTTCTAACCGTTGGAAGTCAGTTTCTCTTCGCTTCAAAGTATCAAGACAGTTATTATATGCTGTGTAGAGGGAATGTGCTTTCATCCAGTGTTAGCAGTTTCCCAAGGTTACCAATTTCTTGGACATACCGAGTTTGTGTGTTTTGGTCCAATTCCAATAACCATGGTATTCATCAAGAATGTCATGACGGTGACCAGCATTCATCTCCTTTGTACTGCCCGCTGCTTGATTTCCTTCAGACCATCCTGTCTCAATGAGTTCACCACATGTTTCACCTGAGTGCTCAAGATAATTAAAGGCCCAAAGTAATTGACATGCCTCAACATGATTTTTTATGTGCATTTTCGGGATTGCCCCACAGATCTTGTCTAGCAGTTTGGCAGCTTGGGGGAAATGCTCCAAGAAGCGCTTTTTCATGTTTTTGTGATAAGAGCACCAGATGTCGTAGCTAAGCCTGATCCACCGCAAATCATTTGCACTGCCAAGAGCATGAGCAAGTGCGTAATCTGTGTTTGCAAACCTGTGACTGATAGTGAATATCATACTTGCCTATGCAATTAAAATTACTTACGCCTCTCCTTTACTCAAGTCAACCATTCCTTGTGGGAGATAAAACCCATGTCTTGCACACACAATGGCAACAACACCGCTAACCACTGCATTCTTGAACTTTATCACGTTCTGGAGTCGGTTTGCACGAAGGTGACCACAGATACCATTCTGAAGGGAATTAGGATTCACATTAATCAATTTCTTAGAATTATGATAACAAACCTCAATAGGTGCCACTCCAACACGTGTAAGATATGTCTTGTAGCTTGCTGACTCGACAAAATAAGAACGGCCTTCATTCAAGGCAACATCATCCGGATCATCTTTCTTGTGCTTGCGCTGCAGTCTAAAATTTCCATCAGCTGATATGAAAAGTGTGTATTTGTGCCTTAAATTCAGACTGGTGTTAATAATGGATTTGGTTGCACAAACTACCAAACGTACGCTTCATCCTCCTTTGCTTGCTCAATGGTCTCAAGATCGACATTTACGTGAACCTCAGGACATGCCGGACATGGGATTGCCAGTAAGTTTTTTCGGTGGCCTTTCAGGACATTGTCAATATCATGTGCTTGACCGCGACGCCGAAGGTTCGACAAATGTATCCATACGCGAAAAACCCGTCCCATTTCTGCATAGCGCATCTAAAATATGTTAGTTAGGCTGACATCACTGCAATACCACTGGGATCATACCGGAACATCTTGTGGAAATGCAGGATCAGTCAGTTTAACTAAACTGTCCACATAGTCATGTAAGGGTTTCTTCGATGAAAGAGTCAGTTGATGGAAGTGGTCAAGCACACCGAAGGAAAAGGCAGTCTGAGGATGCTCCATGGTTGCCGGGAACAGTTGCGCATTAGAAAGTTGAATAGTGTCCGGAGGAGCACAGTAGCAGTAGCAGAACTGAACTGAGATACTATGAAGCCCGTTTGTGTGCACGATAACCATCGGTCGTGAAGGAGCTTTCTTGTGATCAACGTTTGGGCACCGTTCTCCTTTGTGGCCAAGATGCAGAATATGGCCGAGCGATTTGAGAGAGGTTGCCGTGAAATGAGTACCAGTCCATTTCTCGATCCGGTGAAATGGGAGCGACATATGGTCTCTCACCATACAAGACTGACAGCGGAGACGTCCCTGGAAGCAGTATTCATGGCCAGCACAACGAAAGAGTGCGGCATTTTTGTCACAAGGACACATCCCCCAAACATCTGGATCGTAAGATTTGAGGAGAATGCTGTTCTGGAGAGTTTCGAAATGGTTTGCAAACGTCGACAACAGAGCCGATGCTGTCTATCCCCAAATATCACTCAGTCGACCAAAATGCACATTACAAGAACCGTACCTGATTTTTCCTCTTTTCCTCTGCAGGATTCTCTTTCGCATGGGGAAGATTAGCAGCTGTAGCATCTCCTTCCAAGGGGATCATAGCGGTATAGTGGGGGGCAGACTCGGCCTGGCCTGCGTGGTTCGTCTTCAATCGTTTGGTGGGACTCGGAAAAGCCTGATGTGTGATGCTCACTCCCACTGATGTCAGAGTAGCTAACATGTCGATTTCAATGTCTTCTTCTGAGTCTGTGTCCATAGATGCAACGGCATGACGAAATCTCTTCGTAGTCGGGGTGTTCATCGAATGTCTGGAAAGAGCTGTCGGACCGATATCGGGACAGACAACGGACCCATTTCCGACCATTCGCGTTTCTATCACCTCCCACTGTATTTCTCGTTCTTTCAATACATAACTTTACATGAGTTTACAGGTTTTCAGAGGTTTCCAGAGACAGAAAATCGGCGAGTTTACTTGGAAAAAGACCTGGAGATCCTGGTGTCAGGTTTTTTAGGTTTATTCGAGTTTATAGAGGTTTAGTAGACCTAGAAAACCAATTTGACACACTGGAATTGTCTGGGTCAGATGATTCAGACAAGTGCAAAATCACAAAAAAAAACTAAGTTACAAATTTGTTGATCAAATTTTTCGTCTTACTGCCAACAATTATGAAAACGTGTAAAGTATAAGAAATGAATTCAGAATAATATGGCTCGCCACGTGAGAATAGCGGATTACCGGATACCGGATACCGAGTATTATATATATAATTATTCACATCACTTCTAACAATTATCCCTATATCAAGGGTATATGTGCAGTATTTTGTTGCTTATTTTACCATAACTGTCAGAGAAGTTAGAAGTACACCAATACATTTACAGGAAAGAAACGAATAAAAGGGGTTCATGGGACAGCATAGAGGGATATATTAACGTCAAAAGTGTACTTTGTCAAAGCCTTGACAACGGCAACCAGTCCTCTGATCACCCAATTTTTCGATTCCAACTATGTTCGGAGGAACCTACACTGAGCATGGTAGTAGTTTCGATGACGAAAGGTAATTCGTGACACACCTGCAGCAAGTATTGCTCAAACGCTTCGTTAAGCTCATCAGAGGTGAAACGATCGCTTCTGCCACCAGGATTAGCCCACCAAGCCGAATGCAACTGATCAGTGAAAGAGTCAAATTCGTCCGACAAATAAAACACCTCCCAAATCTGACTGGTTAATAAGAAGTAAGATTCAGCCCTGCCCAACAATGCAAGCATGCGGATCAGATTGGGAACTGGTATATTCCAATTGTGAGTGGTGCAAAGTCCAACATATGTTAACGCGTTATCCTGCCGGTGTGCATTGTAAATATACACTGATCAGTTAAAAGTTGTGTCCGTACCAACTCGAATCCCAGATTCTGCATCCACCATGTATGACGACTTGTCTGGCGTTTATCTTTTCGGAAAGCTTTTAGGGCTGCGGAAAGGCGCACGTGATGGAAAGTCATTCGGCGATGGGCAGGGGGGCTGGAACTGGCGTGCCTGACTTCCGAAATGCTTTTGGTCATCGTCGAACAAGAGGCATCGCCGCTAAACATTTCGGGTTGTTGGTTTTCTCCAAAAGTCGGGGGAACCGAAACGTGTTGGGCAGGCTCTCCCAAAGTAGGGAGAGGAGAAGAACGAGAAGCATTCTCTCCGGGAAGGTGATGATCAGGTTGTCCGAAAGAAAGAGGTGGAGAAGAACGAGGAGTAGGCTCTCCGGGAAGGCGATGGTCAGGTTGTCCGAAAGAAAGAGGAGAACGACGAGGAGCAGGCTCTCCGGGAAGGCGATGGTCAGGTTGTCCGAAAGAAAGAGGAGAAGGACGAGGAGCAGGCCCTCCGGGAAGGTATTGGGCAGGTTGTCCGAAAGGAAGAGGAGAAGATCGAGGAGCAGGCTCTCCGGGAAGGCATTGGTCAGGTTGTCCGCAAGAAAGAGGAGGAGAAGGACGAGGAGCAGGCTCTCCGGGAAGGTATTGGGCAGGTTGTCCGAAAGGAAGAGGAGGAGAAGATCGAGGAGCAGGCTCTCCGGGAAGGCATTGGTCAGGTTGTCCGCAAGAAAGAGGAGAAGGACGAGGAGCAGGCTCTCCGGGAAGGTATTGGGCAGGTTGTCCGAAAGGAAGAGGAGGAGAAGGTCGATGGGCAGACTCGAAATTTGAAGGAACTGAAAGGTGTTGGAAAGGCTCTCCAAAAGAGCGGGGATTGAGCCTGGGACTGCCAAGCTGAAGAAGATGAGACGATTGAGGGATAGGCACTCTAAAAGTAGGAGAAAACAAAAGGTGTTGGGCAGGCTCTCCCAAAATAGGGAGAGGAAAAGGTCGATGGGCAGGCTCTCCGGGAACCGAAACGCGTTGGAAGTACGATAAAATATGGGGTTGCTGCTTGCTCACAGGTGTCATTTGTTTTATGAGGTGGGGACTTTCGACTGGAGCTGGTGATGAGGGTTCAGCAGCGAGACGGGTCCGTTTGCTTAAGTCAGGAGGATATAGCCCAGAATTCGACAGCTTTCGTTTGTGAACTAAGAAACCATATAAACCTGAAAACGATACAGATAGTAAAATTTACTCAAGGTGTGCTCGCTAGCGTCGTCGACCATCGTGGCAGGCAGCAACCAAACAAACCTATTGTGACCTCAGTGACTGTGGATGACCGCCGCCTGTAAGGCGCCTTACCTCTAAGGCGCCCTCGAGGCGCCTTACCTCCAAGGCGCCCTCGAGGCGCTCTACTCCAAGGCTCCTCCAGATCCCATCACGCCATGGCGATGTGGACGATTTTTCGGATGGGAACGAGTATAAACCGTTTGCTGGTGCCATCTCATTTCTTCGTTCAATGGTTAACACTGCGACTAGTACGACTTCTGCTTCGAAACTCTCGGCTGCTGGCTCTGCCTCTGTCATTGGCTTAGCGGTCCTAGCCAATCCTCGTATACTCCATTCCTCAAAAACCTTCGTTCTCGACGTTCAGTTGTACCTTGGGCCGACGGATCAAGATCTACTGATTGGATCCCTTCGTTATTTTAACTCGACCAACTTGAGCTTCGACGATGCACCTAACCTTTATGTCATTTATGCGAAAGTGAGTACACAATTTATTATCTGCTTGCACACCAATAAATGGATTTTCAGTTTGCTCGAAAAGAATCCAAGGCCGATTTACTAGTTTCAACAAATTTGGATTACACCTTCGTCGGTGACATACAGTGGGTGAGTGATACCACCCACTAATATTACCAGTATTTGATAATTTTCTTCAAGGTTATTCCGCTGGGTCCCCCTGGCCCACGTTCTCTGCTTCCTCCGAGGCACGAACAAGGTTACGAAGCGTACGATTCCGAAGGGCGCATTGATCCCTACAACTTTCCGACATTCTCAATAGATCCATGTGTGCGACCGTATGTTCAGATCACTGGTGTTGCTGCGGACTGTTCGAAGGCCGAGGCAACGTTCGAAGTGACTGTCGAGCAATATATATCCTGCTTCAAATCTTACACTTCTACCGAGGGTGGTGGCTTGAAACCAGCTACTACCTTTTTCTGTCACATTCCAGACTCGCCCAAATATAAGGCTTATGGTAAGCCATTGCCGAGGAACAAGTGCTTTGTTTCGCTTTGCGGCTTTATAACCGGGGTGGACAGGTCGGGCGATGGCTCAGAGGTGGAAAAGTTTCGAGTCGACGTTGACAACATAACCTTCGGCGGACAGTATGTCCAGCCTGCAGTGGCGTCCAAAAACCCACAGAGTTGTACGTTCATTGAAGCACTTCCATACACCTCATGATTGATATTGGATATTTAGCTCCTGTCAAGAAGCCAGGCAGTGCACCCACTGCTCTCTTTTCGTACGACCGTCGGGTTCCTCAGACGCCACCATCTTCCAAGCACTCGAAAGGGTGCTGAACTTGATTCATGTAATTAAACTTCTGTATGAATGAAACTCAAATTCGGTTTTGCCTTTGATTTTTGTGTCGGACATCATGAACTTGTGACCAGAATTGTAGTACCAGTCTGCAATGCGAATTAGATCAATTGTAAAGTTGTACGGGACCTCATTTACATCGAAACCGTGGACAAGTTGTACTCTTCCTCTTGTCTTCTGTCCTCACCTCTGCCGCGCCTCAGATCGATGGAGAGACGCAATAGACAATGACCCGCCTTCCTCAGGCCAACCCGCTGGGGCGAAACCGCCCAAGTTCTCTTCATGCCACGGATGATGACTCGCCCGGCCAGCGTATGTGTTCTCCCATTCTGACAATATACCCAGTACGCGACAGCCAACGCTGGTATCGTATCTCTTACGAAAACCCTTGCCCTTACTCTGTCTGCATTGCGATTACGCCGTCTGCTGGAACTGCCCCCTCTGGTTCGAAGGTCACGACTTATTTTACGGAATGGCATGATTCAGAGTACTGTCGCCACAAACCGAATGTATTGGCAACTGTCTGGATGGCATCTCGAACAATGAGGCGTACGCGTAAAATTAGGTGAATAGATTGGGCGGGTCCTGAGGAGAACCTTATGATGGAGACTACATGTCGACGATAAATAATTTTCTTATAGTTGTAGCTAGGTACAACAAAGAGCTAAGTATGGCGTGACTTCTTAGGGGGCTTCCCTTTTCCCGTCCGACCTGCGAGCCTTCCATTTCAAAAAAATGACATCAAAGGGCGTTAATCCTCGTTTGTCATAAAATGGAGCAGCTGAAGGAGTAGACAAGTTAGTGAGTAAAGTAGATCCTAAGGCTCAATATGATCTACCTTGTTTGCCATCGTTGCGCGGTGTTGCCCACTTGACGGTATGCCCTGCCTTTGGCCCAAATGTCAAGCTGTCATCACAGATGTGCTGTCGATTCCCCCATACTTTCTCAGCTAGCGTATCACACTTCAACACATTTTCAACTTGTGCCTTGAGCATATCCATGTCACAGTGCGGGGCACCTTGAAGATCGGCTTGTATCGCCTTGGCCTTGTAATTTAAGAGAGAGTTGAGTATTTGAACGAGGAAGCGTGATGGCAGATCCTGCAGAACTTTTCCGTTGGCATCCTTGATGGTGCAGTGCTTTCGAACCCAGTCGAAAATGGTAAGTGCAACGCCTCGCGCATGGCAAATGGCCTGCCTTTCATTGCTCGGGATGTTGTTGCAGTCAAATTTTGTCATCAGGAGCTTTTGAGAAAGAGAAGCCTCCTCATCCCTGTGTTGGTCAGGCGCACTGTATGTCCTGAAATCCAATACATTTCCGAGTATAACCAAAGTACTGGCTGATAAGAGGTCGAGAAGGCCGTCAAAAGTTTGGATATCTGGTAAATGCGAGTATTCAGGATCTAAGCTTACATCAGAAACAAATTGAGATATTGATTACAATGAGATCCACCTGTAATCTTTATACGCCCTTCCACTAGTCCGAGACCAAACAGGAGTATTATTCGTCGCAGCAGAAGGCGGGATGGGTAATGCGTGATATTTGTGATAAAATCGCTAAGGACAAAACTGTGCACTAAACTTTGCAGTGTCTTCTGCATGAGGCATGTTGCGTAAAAGTGTCCACCATGACAAATGGTGTTTTCGGGTCCGTAGACAAAATGAGGAAGACCAGGTTGCAGGAAACTGGAAGGTAAAGAGTTTGAGAAACTGATGAGAAATGGATAGAAACTTACAGCTGGTCACCAGGACGCAAAACGATAGCTTCAAAGCCATAGTTTGCTCCATCAACCAAGTCATCAAGCATAAAGTCCTTGTGCAGAAAGGCGTTGACAGAAGACAGTGGGAGATCTGGGGCTTGGCGATAGATGCCCCATATCTTCTTGCCAGCCATGACCCGAACAAAAGTCGAAAGGCCATCACTGTCAATGTGGGCAAAGGTGACAGTGTTGGCCGTCCCAGCCAATCCCCAACGCATATCGCCGATGGGATATGTGAGAGTACCGCAATGGGGCTTGCCTCGGACATAATCAAAGGCGACGACGTCAACAGCATAAGCAGATCGATCTTTAGGAGAATCATCCCACATCGGAAATTCGAGACCATTCAGGATTTTCCCATCAGAATCTTGAGCATTTTCCAAAAGGTCGCTAACAAGGCCGCTGGTGGTTTCGGGAGTGCTGAAGTCACCCTGTCGCATTGGTGGGCGAGTGTAGTCTTCAAATATGTTAGCCCTATGTATTTGAACTAGCAGAGCTTACCTTGAATCGAAACTTGGCTGTCCAGGGGACTCAACGTGCGTAATCCATCCCCATCAAATCGTAGATGAGGACCAGGACAACCAGTGACGACTACATTCTTGTTCCGAAGGAGATTATGTAGCTCCCCTGGAGACATATCGTTGAACGTAGTGTAGGGTAAAATTGCAAATCCTGAACGAATGGGGTGAGCAATGTGTAACGGCTTCCCATTACAGTCATGGGTCGTCTCAATACATGCGAAAAATTTCTTCAAACGATCATTGTAATCTGCATACTTCAAAGCCGAGAGGTTAGGTTCAGGTGCATAAAGGAATCAAAGATCAACCTACGTGGAACCAAGGCCGAAATTCGTGTTTGTTCCCTTCTGCGTCAAAAGCTTCAAGAACCTTGTCACAAGGAACTTTGGGCGGATTCCGATCCTTCTGTAGGGATATTTCTTCGATCTGAATCTGGAATGTTATTGTTAAATTGCATTATACGCAAAAACCGCACACGCCACTCACAAACTCTTCTTTAACCGTTGGTTCCGAGGAAGAGTACGAATCAACGTCAATAGGGTTCACCGAAGTACCGGCACTAAAAGGGACGTCGTCTCCATCACCCTCATCACTTTCAAGCGGTGGACTAGATTGTACCCGTCGGCGCTTTCTCCGTTTCATTTTTGGAAAGGAACCTTTACCCCCAGGTTGGGGACTGAGCTTCTTAGAAGCTAAAGAGCCTTCCACGCCATCATCCATGTCCGAGTCGTCGTCTTCATTTCGGCTATCTTCGTCACTCAAACCTACTTCATTGCTAGAACGAAATGTCCGTTTCATACACAGGTCCTTGCCGTTGTTCTCGTCCAAGGGATCATCATTGGGAACATCATCTTCCAATGCAGTTTGAAAACAGGCATTCTGGGAGGGAGCTTGCAAGAGGGGCAGTGGAACATCGGAAGGAACATCATCAACTTGCGGAAGGTCCCGGACGATAAAATCCTCGTCCATGGGCATATTATCCGAAGGGGCGGGTGGTTTCTCTAAGGTCGTACCGAGTGAATCATCTGCAATGCCCTGAACAACAGGTGGGACTCTGCTGTTACGGTCAACAGAATGCAATGACCCGGCATCTTGAGAAGGAGCTTGCGAAGGATGATGGACAACGGATGGAGAAATATCACCCTGCATTGATGTTAAGGGATCACCATCCATGGGGGTTAAAGGGGCGGGTGGTTTCTCTAAGGTCGTACCGAGTGAATCATCTGCAATGCCCTGAACAACAGGTGGGACTCCGTCGATATTGTCAGCAGAGTGCAACGACCCGGCATCTTGAAAAGGAACTTGCGAGGGAGGATGGACACCGGATGGAGAAGTATCCACCTGCATGGGATCACCAGCAAAGGAGGTATTATCCACCTGCATGGGATCACCAGCAAAGGAGGTATTATCCAAAGAGTCGAGTGGTTGCTCTAAGGTTATATCTAGTGGTTCGTCTGGTGCATTTTCTGAGATGGAAAAGGGGCAGTTTAGTTAACAAAATAATGGGTGATACAGCTTACAGCTTACCCAGCTGGAACCAACGACATCCATTTTCAGATCTCGCTTCGGACTCAATTTGGAGCCAAGGCAAATCGCCCTCAAGCCGGAGGAACAGCTGGTTGGGCTCCAAGGTCCCTGAAGCAAGAGCAAAAACAACCTTCCAAATGACCCTCTCGACCTCAAGGATTAGGTCCGTCTTCGCATTTCCAAGCATGATGCTAGTTGAGATCATAACTTGGCGGTTAAACGACTTTTTAACAAGTTGCATAGGAAGGAGAAGATAAATAGGTGATATAAGGAGCGACAATTGCAACGGAGCACGTAGAGCGGAAAGACCTTCACCCGTACCTGTTTTCTTCGAGAGGGATTCAACTAAGTGGTGAAGATGCTCGTTCTCCTCAGCAGTGAAGCACCGACTATCACTAGTTTGAGGGCTACAATCAAGGCTGCAAACCAATTATTAGTTGGAGCACAATACAGAATTCTGAACAGCGAACATACGCCTCGACCACTTTGTCAGGGAGATCCGGGTATGACTCGCGTGTGAATGTAAGGTCGTTCATGCATGCGACATGCATCGCGGCATGTAAGAAATTGGCCTCTACTTTGGAATAGTTCCTCTTAACCTCGTTGCGAGTGATCATGTGTAAGAGACGTATTGGATTTTTTGCATTTCCTACGAGGAGGGGTTCCTTTGGTGTCGTTGCGTTTCTTGCCATATTACGAAAATTAAGCAACACCTTCGGCCAATCCCCAAGTGTGTCCATGCCCTGGAGTGAAGTTGAGTGAGAAATAAGGCCAAAAGGTTAGATATCGTACATGAAGAACTTTCTCGTTTCGTCTGATTGGACGTCGCATAGAGTTTAAGGCACGGGGAACCGTTCTATCCATAAGGGTAATAACGTCCAACAGACGGTAGGCACTGATGAGGCCACAGAGCCTGGTCCACTCTTTAGGATTCGAAGTTGACAGGCGGCTCGTGAGTGGAGAGCCTGGGCCAATGACTTGGTCAGGTGAGCTTGCCAACTCTGGGCCGACCTTGAGGAGGCGCTGCATGTCCATAGCCGGCCGAGTGCTGGCAGTCATGCGAAGCAGCATATATTCATAGGACCGAAGGTTATGGATGAACGCCTGGTAGAGTACAGTAATAAGAAAAGTAGATTAACAAAATAACAGACCTGGAATGGGCTCTCAACTTCCCAAGTCTGGTTTTCACATTCTAACATCGCCGTTGTATACCATGGAAAAAGGGACAGGATCGGAGAGGTCCAAGGCAGTCGCGCACATTTGTCTTCTAAAACCAAGCAAACAGTGAGAGACAGTAAACTAATTGATAAACATACCTTTTCCTTCCTTGGACATTGTGTGTTGAACGTTGAACCGTAACGTTGACACGAAATTATGTGACATGGGCTAAAACTTAAAGATCACGTTGTCACCAAAATATCGATGATGTCATCAATCGTTGGGAATATCGATGACATCACAACCATGGTCAAACTATCTTGTTGATTCTGTCAGCAAGATTACATCATTTTGAGGTCGGTCATATGAGACTATGACAATATGATACAGCTCGTAACATTTCGCGATGATCACAGAGATTGTGGTAGGTCGAAAGTGATTGTGTCCAAAATTGACTGATGACACTTCGGAGAACTTATTCCCGCTACCTTTAGGTAGAGTCTTACAGCCGTTGGAATTTGAAAAATGGCAGAAGATCGCAAGATCTCACGCCCAGGACAAAGGCGTTGTTCTACGAAGGTCTTTTTCCTTTTTCTTGTTATTCTCTTTATTGTACAAGATTCTTATCTTTCTTAATCATGCCACTTGTATTATTGTCATATGTACTCTGACCTCTTACTTATTAATTACGAGTGCATCATCTAGCACTTAGAGCCTCAAAAGCGGCTGACACGGCGGCACCAGGCGGCACCGGAACTTTTCCTGTATTCCCGCGCCAGCTCATCACGAGAAATGATCTGGTGCCTCCGCAAAAGCAGCGTAAGGAGCCTGAGGGTGGCGCCGGGGATATACAGTTCAAGATACGAGTGGGATCTGAGTCCAACGTCTCAGAATGACCTGGATATGGTCAATGGATGGCTTTTCTTCGATTTAGAAAACTTATTTACGTCTAAAAAACAGCATGACTATCGGCGCTTACCCTGAGGAGTCCCAGACAATTGCCAGACCCTGACAAGGCAAACGTTGGATAGAAAAACATGCAACAAATTGCGTGACGTCCGAATTCCAAATGCTTAAGTTACGTACATCAGCTCAGGTATATAACTCACAACGGTACTCACATCTTGAACGAATCTAACGATGGAGAACTCTGGCCTATGGTTCAGGAACGTTCAACAAGCTTTGCAGTCAAACGATGATACAACCTTGAAGATATTGAGCAAGACGGCGGTGCGTACAAGTTGTTTTTTTTTGTGGTTTGATCGAGCATCTGTGCTGTAGCACGATATTTGGAATCAAATACCCCTGGAATGCCGTCGCTTTACCTTCCTCGATCAGCCCGGCGTTGGGACTTCAATGGCACAACTTTGGGATGCCCTCCACTATGGTCATTCCAATTTAGAGGGTCTAAAATCCCTACTACGGAAAGACATCGCGCAATGGAACGCTCAGGCTAGATTCGATGAACGACAGTCTGTCATCCAATTACCCATGTTGCTTAATCCCCTTCTTTCGACCCCAAGTGAATCCAACTATAGTGAGTTGGTAGACTCTGGGGATCTGGTTGAGGAGACGGTGAGTCGCGACTTCGAACGGTGAACTTTAAATACAGTTTTTTCAAACAGGGATTGGGTGCAGTGAACGCAGGGAGTGCTATGAGTATCAAGGCCAATGTGAGTTGCCAAACAGCCAATCTCGACGATTTTGATGCAGCAGATTCGTTACAGCTTCCTGCGAAAAAGCTCAACGTGAGGAGTTTAAAATATTCAAAGGGTGACGTCGATCCAGTCCCCTGTCAAGGCTGTGTGGATAGTAATAAGACCTGCTATGAGGTCGCACAGTCTAATGTCTCCGTTTGCTGGGAATGCAAGGTTTCCGGGAGGAAATGCACCAACTCTAAAAGGCGGAAAGGTATGTTTATCATAAGTTCAACCCACTTTCTACTGATAGAATTATATAGGTGAAGAAGACTCATTACCGGTCATCCTAGACGCGTTGAGAAATCTCCAAGTAAATCAGCAAAATCTCATTGCATCAATCAGTCAACGTGACTTTGTAATGGAGCAGCATTACTTGAATATTTTATTGAAGTTTGAGGAAGGAGCTAATGAAAGGAAGATAATATATGATAAAATAGAAATGGTTGAGGCTCAGATAGCTTCCCTCAGGCCCCAGGACTAGTTGACTCAAGATTTTGCATGTACCTTTCCGTTTCAATCAATTTGTCACGGGTCACAGGCCAACTGGTTTTGGCCGAAATTTTTCAGTTGAAGTGTCCGAGTAGTGTTGCTACGAACCGAGTGCGCTCGATGCTTGAGTGCGCTTGAGTTCTAGTCTAACCAAATCAGGACGCTCAAGCTTGCTTGAGCTCGATTGGTTCAAGTTCTGCTCAAGCTCCATGCTTCTATATGAGTCTGACGTATCATATATCACTTCACACGTGGTGCCCGATATTATTGTCGTGTCCGCCGCACTTTGCTCATTATCTATCGCCTTCATCTCGCAAATTTCTCCTGGCATTTTGTAAAATTACTGTGAGTCAACATTCCAGTCGCATGTTCAAATCCGGTAACTGTGCTCAAGTGCGCTTGAGCCGGTTAGTTCCGGACTTGAGTTCAGCTCAACTCGGCTCGTAGCAACACTAACAATTACAACACAACCAAACGGCAGATCCTTACTCCCTCCACAGCTTCTTAGTGGAGGATTAATCGTAGAAAAATGTTAAAAATAATGAAGCCTACAGGCATTTAATTATGGTAGAATTAAAATTTCAAATTTGAAGCTTGATGATGGTGCAATTTATGGCCCAAGTCTTTGGGGTTTCTATTGTAGTTTCTACTTTTGTAATAAATAAAGTAGTTTTGCAAGTTATGGTAAATAATAAAAGGTGCATTGAAGGAAATTTGTTGATCAAAGGTGCAAACCTCCTGTTGACACTTTTGCAGCACACCAGGAGTTGTTGCTGTGGTGTATATGAGGTTCTCACAGTACAAACTGTGCCAGTGTGGCAAAATGATCAATCCCTGGAAGCGCGAGAGGAAAAAGTCAGAATGCGCATCGAGTTTTACATCAAAATCAACATTTTTGGGATTTATGGGCGAAGCGCTTCAAGATTTTGGATTTGTTCGTGTGCTATCAATCACACTGCACTCCGCCCAGATGCCCATATCAGCTATTAGAGAGGGGAATAGCTGTTGTGTGCGCATTCATTATTTCTTCCTAGCGATTTTATTTATTTAATTGTTTTGGGCGTGCACACCTATTATGTTATGTGAGCCGATTTTTTCCAGCAGGAAAAGGACATGTGGTGACTAGTGGACAGATAAGCGCTTACGGATTGTTGTCTTTCCGCTTTTGTTCTTCGCTCAGCAGGTTTACATTGGACTTGAGAAAACACTTATTTTTTATCAGGGTGTTTCAGGAGGAACGCCGCGCGCGGTGTGTGGGTACAGAACTTTCAATTGTATTACAGAAAAAACTCATTTTCACTTGATACCGTCCACAATGGTCAAACGATGCCCTTCCCATCGAACATTTCTGTGTTTGAATTCTCACTCTAGAATATAATCAAACCAATCAGTTTCTAACATTTGATCCACGAACCTCTCTCGTTACCTCAGTTTTATCCATGTCATGGTCCTGATCCTTCGTCAAGTCTGCTACAAACTCCTTTTCGGTATTTATCCGAATGGATATATGTTGTCCACGCTGCATAAAGTCACAGTAAGGGCAATTTCCCAAGAGACAGGAACGCAAGGGCTCGACTCACACTCCCTTGTGTTAGAATCCCTCTCAAGGGGAGCGTCAGATTATCAGTCGCGGTGCTGTCCCTGAGGATCAGATGATCAGTCGCAGTGCTGTCCCCACTCCTGAGGATCATCTTTCGCGCATTGAGTGTGGCAAACAGGGAGTTGGTATATACTGTAGCTTGGCATAAGACTATTAATCACAAAGGGGGTTGGAGTTATGTGAACCTACAGCGGCAGAGGCAAAATAAGAACCCGGCATAAAAAGAGTTGTTTCCAGCGATGACAAACTAGAAAGGTATTGAATGAAACAAGGACGTGTATTCAGAGACGAATGTCTGCTCGTACAGATATCAGCGCAGCAATTGCACAAAGGCTAATGTTAAATCATTGAGGGATGGGTATAACCGTATAATATTAGAAACAACCGACCTTGTGAGGGCACCTGTATTGACAGCAAAGAGGATCTGCATGTATAGTTATAGGAACAGTTGAGTACGAATGTAATAACGGCCGAAGGCGATGACATGAACTGACAAGTTTGTTGATCATATTATTAGATCTATTTATTTGAAGAACTATTGTCAGTTGGTAAGTCATAGAATTGCCGATCCACCTAACCCTTGAAACCCAGTCCGGGAACAATGCAGAAGAATGCATAATACGGTTGCGATAAAGGAGTCGGTGACCGCTGCAAGTAGGGTGGCGGTAATGGAAAGGCTCTGAAAGTAACATTAGATAGATTCATGGGTCGCCCATACATTATAACTACATTCAACTTTGCGAGTTGAGTAATGAAGACCATTCCATACCTAAAAAGTATCAACATATAACAGCTGAGCCCTAGGAACATGCACTCACGACAAGACATAGAAAGCTATGCACGCGGTTAAACCTTTCAGTGAACTAGCACCCTCCTTGGATATGACTTACCAAGCACACATGCTAAAATAAATTAGCGTATCACTTTGAAGCTGACGCTTCCAGACAAGCGTTCGACGTACCGAATTCTGCCAGAGTCAGAAAGACCTAACAATGAATAGTCAAAATCATTTACAGTAGTACCGCCTCTAGCGTCTAGTACTATGTAACTTAAGAAAGATGCTTACAGCGATTCCTGTCAACCAGATATTTCCATTGCTGACTAGAGATATAATCTAGAATCAGAATCAGTTATTCCTTTGGGCTGAAAATCATACGACGCCACATGCGCAATATCAAAAAACTATCACATTTCAATCAGGTTTCGATCCTTAATGGAATGGTGTAAAATTACCCCTGAACAAGGAATGCTACAAGGCCCTTTCACATAAATTCAACCATGTAATAAATGAGAATCAAAGGACGACGTACGATGAACAAGATTTCAACCTAAACCAAACGTCGAAGTGAATACGTTCCATGATTCTGAAATTGGATTTTGACGCACCAGCCCACTCCTAAAGGTAAGGGATATTAACGTTGTCCAGGGCAAAGAAATTGACGAACCCTACCGAACGAGATTGTTGAGTTGTGCAGGATCGCTCCCGAACGTGATCGCGTACGTATAAACTATAAACGGGATTGGTTCGAATTTGGAAAGCAGTGATGTGAGCTTCTCTAAATCATGCTCACCAGTTTGTATGATCAATGCTTGATGAATAGTATCAAGGGCCATAACGGTACCGACCTATGTTTTTCTTTCTCGCAAAGGAATATGGAAGCTTGCAAGAAAGGAACACTGGTACCAGTGATTTTAGGGCCCAGTTATCATTCTGGTGACCATAGTAATACCATACTTGGACGATAGAGACTAACAAGGTCCCATTAGTTTCGAAGCAGCTAATGAGAAAGGTGGCTTGCCTCCATGCAACCTGCGTGTGTGGTGAAATCAAACACATTCCTTTGGAATGCCGAATTAAGCTCACGTCGATGCTACAATAAGACCAACAAACTCGGGACCAACCCTACATGCACAATCTGCATTAGTACAATCACCAAGGCATGTAAAGGACTAACGTAGCACTGGCATGCAGAACGATGGGATCGGACATCCGCCTAGACGTTGTGAAGTCGGAAGCAATGGTGTTCTACTAGTACCACCAACTAGAAAGACGGAGAAGTGAGCATCAGGGTTTTGCTTACAACTTAATAGCTGGGCAACGATCGTGGACCCATGTCTGGTTGGAATAGTATTATTGCGTTGATGCTACCAATTCCGACTCTGCCGCTTAACTGGCACCCGGTTTTCTGCTTGACCATAACGAACTTATCTCTCGTACTAACCATAACGGTTCTCATATACTATATCACCACGCTGGCATCTAACTTACTGTAATCGTCAATGGTGTGAAATTTTGAGGTGAGATACAATACTCAACAACAACACGACTCAGTGAGAGCTGAAAATGAGGACTAAAAATGCGGGCCAGCTCGGGTCATTCAAATTATTACGACAATTCTGAGACGGTCAAACTCGGTTGACGGATTCACCTCATTTTCCTCGATCTTCCTCAACCATGAATACACGCCCTTTTAGACTCTTACCTGGTATGTACGAACACACCATTCAGATTCCTCACACCCTGTACACCTTCCACTTGATGTAGCGGTAAAGGCATCGAATGACTTCCTATATGTAGTCCCCACATCCTGATGCACGACTCGGACCTACTCCAACTCCAAAAAAGTAGATCACTATTAGATTTTTCTGTTGGAAATCTTATGCATTTTGTTGAGGAGGGCCGAGTATATGACACAATTAACGAATATATCTTACATAGTGACAGTAGTACAAAAGACTACATGGGTATCGTCTACTTTATTCTTGTTGCAGTCTCCGATAATAAGCGGGAGGGCCGCAGAAATTGACTTCTCAGTATGGTGAACGGTACTGGATATCGAAGTTTTCATATCCGAGTTATGTAGATTCTCCAAAATGCAGTTTCGTTGGATCATCAACACCGTCAACAAATCACGTTCGGCACCTGTGGGTAATGTTCAAATGATGTCCTTTTGTCCTGGAACCTTTGTGCGTTTGAACTCCCACTCTATAATATAATGAAATCAATCGGTCTTTATCTTTTAATTCGTGTGGACCTCTCTTGTTACCTCAGTTGTATCGATGTCATGGTCCTGATCATTCATCAAGTCTGCTGCGAACTCCTTTTTGATATTTATCTGGATGGACATATTTCGTCCACGCTGCATAAAGATACGATAAGTGCAAATTCCCAAGGGACAGGAATGTAAACTCACATTCCTTTGCTTCGGAAAGTCTCTTAAGGAGACTGTCAAATTATCAGTCGCGCTGCTGCCCCCAGCCTTGAGGATCATCTTTCGCGCATTAAGTGCGGCTAACAGAGAGTTTGTGTATACTGTAGTTCGGCATAAGACTACTGATCGGAGAGGAAACTGGGGTTATGAGAACTTACATCGGCAGAGGCAAAAGTAGAACCCGACATAGATGAAGGTATTTCCAGCGACGACAATCTAAAAAAGTGATGAAGAAAGTAAGGTTGTGTATTCAGGGACGGCGTACAGATACTAGCAAAGCAACTGCACAAAGGCTACAAGAGAAATGTTAATTCGTTGAGGGAAGGTTATATTAGAAACGACTGACCTTGTAAGGGCACCTGTATTGAGGGCAAAGATGATCTGGAGGTGTATAGTTTAGCAATAATGGTTGAGTATGGCAAGACAGATAGTAATGTAAAATCAAAGTTGAATCAAGGCCGAAGGTGATGGGATGGGATAAACTGACAAGTTTGTTGATTATAGTATCAGATCTAGTTGTTTGAAGATCTATTATCAGTTGGTGAGTCATAGAATTACCGATCCAACTAACCTTTTATACCCAGTCCGGGAACGATGTAAGAAAATGCATAATATGGCTGCAATAAAGGAGTCGGTGACCGCTGCAAGTAGGTTGGCAGCGATTGAAAGACCCTGAAAATAACATTAGATTGATTCGTGGGTCGCTCATAAATTGTAATTACATTCAACTTTGCGAGTTGAGTAAAGGTGTCTATTCCAACCCTAAAAAGTATCAACATATAACAGTTTAGGTCTGAGAAGATGCACTCACGACATAGCATAGTAAGCTGTGCATGCGATTAAATATTCGAGTGCGACTAGGATGCTTGGGATATGACGTACCGAGCAAACACGCTGAAATGAATTATATTAATACATTGACTAAAGCTTCCAGAGAAACGCTCTACGTACCGAATTCTGCCAGAGTCAATAAAGACTAGCAATGAATGAGTCAATATTATTTTACAACACTACCGCAATACTATGAATCTTAAGAAAGACGCTCACAGCGATTCCTGTCAACCAGATATTTCCATTGGTGACTAGAGATATGATCTAGAGTCAGAATCAGGTATTCCTTAGGACTGAGACTCATACGACGCCACATGCGCAATATCAAAAAACTATCACATTTCAATCAGGTTTGAGCATTAATGGAATTTTTCAAAATTACCCCTGAACGAGGAATGCTGTAGAACCCTTTCAAAAAATTTGAATATGTAATAAATGAGAATAAAAGGACGACTTACAATGAACAAGACTCCAACCTAAACAAAAAAATGAACTCGTTCCATGATTCCAAGATTGGGTTTTTACGCACCAGCCCAGTCCTGAAGGTAGGGGATATCAACATTATCTGAGGCAAAGAAATCGATGAGCCTTACCGAACGAGTTTGTTGAGTTGTGTAGGATCACCCCAGGACGTGATCGACTGCGTATACACTATATATAATATAAACGAGATTAGTTCAGAATGGGGAAGATATCGAGACATTTTGAAAGCATGCTCACCAGTGTGTGTGATCAAAGCTTGATGAATGGTATCAAATGTCATAACGGCACCAACCTATGTTTTTCTTTCACACAAAGGAATATGGAAGCTTGCAAGAAAGGAACAGTACCAATAATTTTAGGGCCCAGTTATCATTCTGGTGACCATAGTAATACCATGCTTGGACGATAGAGACTAACACAAGGTCCCATTAGTTTCGAAGCAGCTAATGAGAAAGGTAGCTCACCCCCATACAACCTGCGCGTGTAGTAAAATCAAACACAGTCCAAAAAATCTCAAAATAAGCTCACGTCGATGCTACAATGAGACCTATAAAGTCAGCACCAAGCCTACACATGCATTAGTATAATCCCTAAGGCATGTAAAGGACCAACGTATTATGCAGAACGTAAGGATGGGTCATTCGCCTAGAAATGGGAGGAAATGAGCATCGCGATTTTGAAGCATTGTTTATAACTTACAGATGCGCATAAATGTGTTGGTGCTACCAGTTTTGCCGTTTAATTTGCGCACGCTCCCCCTGGTATTCTCCTTGACCATAACGAAGGTGTCTTTCGCACTCCGAGTCTTTTGATAGCATTAGCCTCTGGTATACCTGCACTATTTGATATAAGCATCTCTCTTGAATAGGAAATTTGAAGTAAATACTAACGAATGAAGTCTTGTGTACCCCAATCTTTAGGTTGGATTCGTGGGTTTGAATCCCACACAACGCTGATAGCATCGCCGACCTACGCAACGAAGTTATGTAACCCTAAAAGAAGGAGGGTCTCAGCTTGATGCCATTCCTACCACAGAGTTGACCTTGGGAGAAATATTTAAAAAAAAATTTGATGAGCCATAACCGGGGTGATAAATTTTAAAATAGTCGTCCTTCATAGTATGAGGCCATAGATCTAGGACTATGTGTTATCAGTCTTCCATGGCCACCCGCAGCATCAGAACATCAGGGAATATGGCCACAGAACCTCGGAGAGACACAATATGTTTTTTCATCGGACCAAATAATTCATTACGACGGTCAAACCCGGTTGATTTCCTTGATCTTCCTCAACCATGAATACGTGTCTTTTTGGATATCAGACACTTCGCCAGTATTATACCTGAACATGTTTCCTTTTTATCAAGGCATACGCCCACAATTCTTGGTGACTGGGGCAATCACGGGCAACGATGGGATAATTTTTCGAGCCACCAAAGGTTGTAGAAGAAGCAGAGTGCGTCATCTCTCTGCTACTTCTGCAAGTCAAGCAGCGCCGCACAGTATACAACTCCCACCAAAGAGTCCTTTTCCATATCCCGAGCGTGGCAACCCGACCCCCCACCAGATTTTCCACCTGCCTCATGGTGCGACACGGACGGAGATAAAGACAAGATGTATGTTTGATCATCATTTTTATTATTTCGCGATTTAATAGTACAAACACATAAGACTTTGAGCTAGTACGAGCACACCATCCAGATTCGTCATTCTCTGCACACCTTCCACCTGAAATAGCTCATGCCCGATTTCGCTCGATAAAGGCATCGTATGATTTCCTACGTGGCCGAACGATGTCCCCACATCCTAATGCACGGCCTTCTCCAACTCCAAAAAGTTTCGATCCATATCTGCATGAACTAGCACAGAGGAGAAGGGCTTATTATGCTTCACGCGGTGGCTATAATATGGGGGAAGAGGATGGCTTTGAAAAGGAGTGTTGGGCAAAACCAGGCTGGGGGGATGGTTTCGGCGCCCCGAGAGACGAACAAAGTGAATGGAACGGAGATGGCTTGAGAGAGCGGCTCATTTTGGCGTTTGGAGTTGTAGTTCGTATTCCATTTATTCCAAACTTCGTGCCTCATATTTACTCTAACTTGCCAGGTTCTCTTGGCTGGCTTGTTCCCAACTCTCCCCTTCAGCTTGACACACATGTTGATGCCAACCTCACATATGCCCTTCTCCTCTTTCAGCCTTTTACCAGATATCAATAAGAATCATCGTGTTGCTGTGTCTGCTCTTGTGGAGGCCCGACAAGAGAGGCAAGATATAGGCGCTGAGAGGAGAGAGAGCGTGAGACGACGAGTAAGAGAGATGAATGAAAATGATGCCACTTTAACAAAAGACCAGCCATCATAGGCGAATCGATGGACATACCTGTTAGATGTGATTCACACTCTGATCGGGTTTCTCACTTGAATCTTCGCAAAGTTATCATTAATAAGCTATGTCCATAGACCCGTGACCAGTCGGGGAATGGGGAGGTTGAGAGCAACTATCGAGGTCCCGCATCGCACGTCACCTCATAGAGGGAACGGTCTACTACGTCCAATATTAGCCTTCTTGTTCAGTTGAGGTTTGTATGAATAAACTCCAGTTTGTCGCATTATTGGCGGGAACAAGTCCGCTTTCTGCGACGCCTTCTCTCTACTTACAATTTCTCCACCGTCAACAGGAGGTGACCGGTTGACTCTCAAAATCGGGTAGGATCGAAGCAAAAAGTATGTCTTCTTTAAAATTACTGTGAAAAAACGAGACCCTCATTACAATAGAAGAACCATTCTTTCAGCGACATGAAAAAACGTGGAAATGCGACACCTAGCTTGCGGCGGGTAATGGAAATACGAAGGGTAACACAATAAAGACACCCTCTAAGTATCAAATCGAGTTTCTATTATCTGCACGGGTAAGAGTTGCGAGAAAAAATCAAAGTTGACTGAACCAGCCCAACACCATGAAGTCTCACTCTAGTGATTGTCTTCAAGATGTTGCATACTTTGTAACAAAAGATTCGTTACAGTTTGATCAGGTGAATGAGATTGGCACTTGGACTGCTCGGGGATACAGCGTTTGCCTGTGACTAAGTAATCCATACAATAGATTAGATGAAGGCGTACTGGAAAGACGGCCTTGTCGATATGCGGCAACATCAGCTTGAATCCAGACAGCACGTCGTCACCCTCCACAACTGCTGGTCTCTTAACAGCCGCGCACGACACCTGCTTTTGTTTTCTTGAAGTTGTAGAATATCCGGTGCGTGAGGTCGACTAGCCATGCTAATTGAACACCGCAGGGGAAGTATGTGCCGTCAATCTTCGCCGTAAGGTTGCGAAAGCTGAGTCATTGTCGTGTAGTCAACGTAGAATAAGTACCCTGCGGCGTGAACACCACTCAGGTGCCCTGATTGTTCCAGGGCTGACCAGGAAGCCATATCTCGAAGGAATAAGCGTGATATGGTTTGTAGTGGAAGCAATCGATGGGAATGCCCTCGATTAACAAGTCAGGCGTCTCGCCGGGGACATAGATACGATCTGGTTGGTACTCGAATGGAGGCAAGGCATTTTGCTTGAAAGTGTTGTATGTTACTCATCTGCCAGTGGGGTAGATGATGTCACAACTTCCGTACAGATCCTCGCCAAAAAATCGACATGCATCACAGTATAAAAGACAAAAGAGAGATGATAAACTATGTAGAGTTATCCAGCTCAATTTACCGTTGATTTACAGCGGCACGATGTGACGCGTTGTGACGACAAAGACATCAGTTGTGAGGATCGCCCCATCGGGCCACATACCCGGTAAATCCACACGGATAAGTGTCAATATGTGCGCCATCAGCAAAAACGCTCATGCCTTGTGACCTCTTGATGTGACACGTACCTTGCGGTCATATTGTAAGGTGCCGACGAGCCTTATAGTACCTGGTCTGAGTCTTAAAAGCATCGCAAAACCCTCGCATGTTACCAGAATTAATATACCCCGCTATAATTGTTCTAGAATTATTATACGTAGGTGGTAATGTAGCGTAATAATTCTTGGTCACACGGGATGGCGCCAACAAGCCTTATAGTACATTCTCAGCCCGTCAAAATAATTGTGAAGCCCTCACATGGTAACAAATCTAATATCTCCCCTCACGATAGTTTTGGAATAATTTTATAAGGTGGTGGTGCAGGGGAATAAATTTTTCAGAGCTTATAAGGCAGGTGGAGATGTATCATAAGTCTCATAATACAATGACAGACTCTTGAAAGATTTGCAAAACCTCTCATGGTACCAGAACTAATATGCCTCCCTACATTGGTTCCAACAAGACTAACACCGTAATTAGTAATTACTTCAATAGTTTTAGATTGAGGCACAGAGGGTGTTTGACATGGATGCTAATCTACACCTTCCGAATATAACATAATTCCCGCACAATGGTTATGCCGCCCTTGGTGTCGCCACGATGATTGATGTTGACAAAGCTGCCGTTACAAAACCGGACATGCTATAACTTAATCGATCATCTACAGGCTTTAGCCTGAGGGTTGTAATTCAGTACAATAGAAGATGGCCGTACCTTACGATTCTTCTTCTTGCCTACCATAGACTCTGCGTAGGAAAGACCTCGACTTGATTTTTGGCCTAGCGATGTCAGTGAAAGGTGGTAAACACCATGCAGTGGAGACACCAAAGCGTAGGGGCCCGGGAGAGTTTCTTGATTAGGGAAAATGGTGAGTAGGAAAGGTTGGGCATGGCACACCAATGAGACTTAATAGAACATGTTGCTACAAGAGGATTCACGTGTATCACATCCAAGTGCTATTTAAGATGGTGCTATCACTACTGCACCAAGTCAGAGCTCAGAAAAGCCAAGCTGTTCTGTCTCGCTTTCGTCTCCGTCACCTTCCTCGTCATTTTCTCCCTCTTCCTGTTCCTCATCATCATCATTGTCACTCTCTTCATTGTCGGAACTTTGGCCCTCATCTTGTTCATCCATGTCGCTGCCTGGGTCACACGAACTGCCGCCGAGTCCTTCATCTTGGTCAACTCCATCGTCATCCCCCTGAGGTTGATCCACATCATCAACATCCATTTCGTCTTGTTGTTGGTTGCGATTCTGGTCTCGTGAGTGCCGGTCTTGCTTGAAAAAATTGGTTGCAGCTCGAGTGGTTGAATGGCCGACACCACCCCCACGGTATCTCATAAACATATCTCTGTCTACAAACCTATTGCAAAATCAGACAACTGAAAATGTGATCAGGATAGAATAATTACATAGAAACATAATAGAACCGCCAGTCTTCATCACCATCAGTCTCATGGCGGGCGATTTTGGATGGACCCAATAAATCCTCCGTTTCACAAAAAGCGAATGCCGGAATAAGGTGTGCTGCTCGGATGACATGTGCTGGGTCAATGAAGCCAAAAGGTTCTGAATCCCCATCAATGAAGGAAACACGGTGCAGATGGCGAGCTTTCCACCCACTCCTATGCTTGACATGATGACCAAACCACCGAACATGCAAAAATTGCATTGTTTGCAGCTGGGAAGATTTGGAAAATTCACCTGTATGCAGGACACGCACATGATAAATTCCAAGTACACGGGCATACCAGTAGGGGTGTGCATGATCACCCTCCTCATTCTCCCCAGAAAGTGTCATAATATCTGGCCGTGTACGGGGATTGATCGTATCTTGGACACGTCGGTTGTCGTAAGTGGTGTAATTGACACGCAGCACCCGATGTCGGTATAAGTGGTTGTTGTTGATAGTAATCATCATTCTTTCTTCATCTGTGAATTCATGCTCGACACCAGCTTGATCCATTCCGAGTAATCGAGCAAGGAGGTGGTCAATTAATTGAGGAACAAAGTTCTGCAGAGCAAAATCAGGAGAAAAAAGTTAAATGATAGCTTGAATGTGAACCTCAAGAGCTGGATCCCCTTCATTCTCGTCGAGGAGGTCAGCGATGTCCACCTTATTTCGTGTTTCGGCAGAAATGTGATGATGTGTAGTGGGCGATGTATGCGGAAGGGATTCCTTTACTGGTTTACGGCCTTTCAGACTCAGTCGAACCTTTGGGTTGGTTGCCCCAACACTCCTCTGAGAGATCAGTTGGAGTAATCGCTCTCGACTAACTGCCTTTCCAATTCCAACAGCGTGTGTTCCTTTTCGAACGATAGGATAGAATCTTTTTGATCGGCAGTGTTCAAGTTCACCCTGAATCCTGATCACTGAAAAGCTATTGTATGGAAAGGACTGGATAACTTACAAGTTGTGAACTATACCCATCAAGTGGGCCGTGGAGACGGATTGATATTGCGTAGTCCCCTAAAGCGTGGTACTTGTAGGTTTCCAGATTAAACTTTCTTCGCTGAGGGCTTTTTGTTGCTAAATCCTGTTGAGTTGGAGCTGGTGTTGTTGTTGGTTTTTGAATGGCTTTCCGTTGTTGCCTTCGCGTACGTGCAGCTAGTTCCGAAGGAAGATCTTTTGTATCGTATTTCGAGCACACATATTTGTCAAACTTGCGCATGCATTCTCCAAGTCGAGTGGTAGAACCTTCAAGATCCAGGATTGTCGTCTCCGTATGTAGTCGTAATTTGGCAAGTGCGTGGAATGTTGCATGCTCAAAAAGGAGTGTTAGGACAATTTTATTATCTTCATCTGGCAGAAGGCCTTCGAAAACGGGGATAGCGCACTAAATAGTATAAGCAATGTGCTACAAGGTTGAAAAAGAGAAAGAATACCTGTAGGAGATCCTCAAAATCCCGAGCCGCCAATTTTTTCATTGCTGATGCATTGTTATGAAATTTTCGAATGGTTGAACGACCAAATGAAGGAACATTACGGTATCTGTCACAAGAGCATGAGAACGAAATATATAAGAAACCCCTACAACTCACTGAGAATTTAGAATGGATATAGTGTCATTACCGTACGTATGCAGAATGCGCATCAGGTGTGTAAACACCGCCTTCCATACACCAAGCTCAAACTCATGCATGAGATCCGGAACGAACATTTGATAAAAGTTGAATCCGTGTTCGAGGAGTCGAAGAGAAAACGCATTCTGAAATACTTAAGTCAGGGTCCGATCAGGCTCATGAATGAACTTACCCGGGTGGGAACTAACGAGTGCGGTTTGAGAAGACGATCAATAAAAACACTCGAGACATTGATCCCATCCTCAAACATCAGTCGACGAGCGTGATTGACCGTATTCTGAATTTCCTTTGAATCAACCCGTGCGAGCTTTTGACGAGCTTTCTTGTCGACCTCCATTCCAAGACATGGTATATTGGACTTGAGGATGAGGCAACGTGGGCAAGGACACTGGGCAAGGTATTTAAGGCACGTCATCAGAATCCTATGGTTACTTAAGATAAAGGCAAAAGGTCGACACCGTGAATGCTTACTTTTCAGGATAATCGTTGGAATCAGTGAGAAAACGTAGAAAGAACACGTATGCATCGTCCTCATCAAGCTCTAAACCATGCATGTAGGCATGCATAAAGTTGTCATCCATCAATATCAACCAGACTTCCTGCATGAGTTCTCGGCGTAGATGTGTGAGCATTTCGGCGGTGGCAAGCTTTCCGAAGGACTCTTTATAACTCTCCTGAATGTCGTGGCCAAGCTAATTTCATGAGATTAGAAACTGTTGCATGTTGAAGTCAGAAAATTACCTTAGGAATGTATGCCAGATGATGAGCTGCAAAGTCTGAAGGCTTGGCACGAGTATACTTCGATTGATTCCCGAAGTAAAGGTAGACAGGCCAAAGCGAAGCTGTTCCAAAACTGGCGAGATGAGTGGAATCCGACCAGATCATTATCCCGATCACAACTGGGATGCGTTTCTTCTGTGGGTTTGTATGGAGGATTTTCTCGTACTGCCCCAAGAAGTAGTCCGCTGTGAAAGCTTCAGAGTAGATGCGCTCAGCAGGTTCATCTGGAGACGGCTTCCAGTATTCTCGAAACGGGAAAAGGTGAAATTTTTGCGCAGCAGGTTCAGCAAGAGCGGACCTGACGACCTCTACAATACGACGATGGTATAGGCCTTTAACCTCAAACTTTGGTGCGACAGCCTCCGATGCATGCTTGACACCATCACAGGGAAGGGAAATGAAGACCGATGTTTCAAGCCATTGATCTCGAGCCGAGCTAGATGTCTGAGATCTCTGCGCACCTGACGCAAGGTATTTGTCCATAAGATTTGCTTCTTTGGCAGCTCGAAACCCAATGAGCTCAGCAGGTGAGAAATCAGGCGATAGAATAACCTCATTGACTAAACGATCGAGCTCAGCGTGAGACTTGGTGTTCGAAGTGCTATAGAACCACGACATGAGGTGAAGGGTTGACATGTTTGCGAAAGGTGCAGATTGAGCCACAACCCCTGTGACTGCCTCCAATGAAGGTCCAAAAGGTGAAAACCATGATGTTGAAGCACCGGGCTCATTCATAGAGATGTTTGAAGACCCAACAGAATCTGATATAGTGTATAAATCATCAGGAGTATACGACGGTCGGCCGTCGGGATAAACTCGGTAGACACCAAACTTGTCAGGTAAGGTCTGGAATGTGTTCGATGCAGGTTCCAGCATAGGAGCTTGGGCCTCGTTAGATGCGGACTCGCTTGGAATTTGAGAAATGAGGGGTGGGGGTTCCGCAGGGAGATCGTCTTGATATGTTGGAGGACGACGTTGCCGCCTTGGAGGTGAAGCACCACCTCTGAAACGTGCAGGTAGTTGAGCACGTCGATTGGGACGTCCTGACGGCCTCAATTCAGGAACAATTTCTTCCTATATTCCAATGTCAATCTAGAAAAATAATTTGAAAAGTAACTCACCGCAACCACTTCGTGATTCAAATCCTGAATATGCTCATCATGGATGAGAAGTCCGTTGGGCTCTTCATCAGTAGTAATATATAATTGAAGTGCTTGTGCTCTTTCCACTGTTTTTGCTTTATTGAGCTGCACCTGCCGTAGACGGAGAGCTCCAGCGGCTTTGTACTCCTTACAAGCCCGCTGATGGTTACTGTAGGCCTTGCCATTTTTCAGTGTTCGACGACATCCAACACATTGTACCATGGTAAGGGAAAGAATGATTTGTTGTGTCTGAGTCACGGTGAACTTGAGCTTCCGCAGCACGATGGAGGCAAACGAGCTCCATTCCGGATGGATTCAGGTCTGGCAATTACAAGCTTGTGAGCAGGAACATCATTTTTTTTGACATAGACACACCGTGTATCTCCTTGGCCCCTAAAGAAGAGGGTTCCTTGAGACTGGGTCCTGGTCGTCTAATGGAGGTTCTCAAGCAATGAATTTCCAGTGAGACCAGCTGCGCCCAAAAGGTTGTTATCGATGATCATAGAAATTAGTACTGGCGAACCAGCAGCACCGTTTCATCATTGTATCACGACTGGGAATAACAAGTTACATCGTACACGACTACATTATATTGGTACACATAAAAACCTGAAACCAAGACGGCACAGCCCGAGATTGGCAGCAGAGAGAATTTGAGCTTGGCTGCGTAGGTGGACGATTTCACCCTACCGTTTCACTGTACCGTTTCGCTGCGACCAGTAACCGGCTCGGTGCCGTAATCTGTTCAGAATGTAGTAAGAGACAGTGATTTGGAAGGAACATATATGTCATCACCTTGGATATTAAGTTGGTGTGTGCCTTCTTATACTTGGAAATAATGGCAGATATTTCTTCAGGGTCGGAGGTAGTAATTTTTAGACCCATCCAACGTCCAGGCATATTGGGCTCGAGCAGCGTATATCTGCGTTCCCTCAAAGTATCTCCACGGGTGGTCGAAGTGTCGACACCAAAATGTGCTGCAATGGCATCGAAAATCGTGGCAACATACCAATAACAATTGTTCTTGAGACGCGTATAGGTGGGTGCCTCCATGTGCACCACATGGGCGAGAAGGACCAACTCGAAAAATTTTAGGCCCTGGGGTTTGAGTTGCCGTACACATCGCCCAGACGCATACCGCGGCAGGTCGACAAAAGCTTCCCCCAAAAACCGATCAAAAGCATTGGGGTGGTCGAGTTTATCCAGAGATTCCGATACCGCATGAACAACTTTAACTGCGGACAAACTAGCGCTATCTCCTACCGACAATTGGGGAGACGGAATCGAAACGGGAGGGTAGGATGTGGATGGCTCTTGGTGGTTGAAGGCATCAGCCTAAAAAAGGATTATTAATATTATTCAATGCTTTTTTGGAGGCACTCATACCTCAGTGTCTTCAGTGTAATTGTTGGGAAGGTTTGCGTGTAATACACGTTCAAGGATAAATCGCCTGATCTCGTTCCTGTGCAAAGGGTCTACCGTTTCGATGACGAAAAACTCATGGTAAGGTGATCCACATTGTTTGATTTGCCACAACCAAACTACATCCAGCCTCTCCAAGACAGATTCGGGATCAGTAACTGTTGACGCTGCGGAAGTGTAAAGATGGAGAGTGTGGGCTGTCGACTGGGAGAGTGTGCGTTCGAGAAGTAAGGTCCACGGATTGGGATCCATGATTGTATCGCGTCGCTTGAACCACCCAGAGAGAGAGAAGCGTGCGGTTAGGGAGGCAAGGGAAGGCATCCTGGCAGGTCCGACTCGGATAGCGATTAGCCCTTTCGAACAGATTATATTGAGCACGTTGGTCCCTTTGATTAGCCAATCCCAGCTTGATATGTGTCTTGAACGGTTATTGAACTGCGCAAAGCATGCTCGAAATGTATCAATTCTCTGTTTCAGTGATTGGTCCACAGACCAGGTCTGCAACAATCAGTCAGCTTATTTTTGAAGGTTGACAATCTCTTTTTGTGTTTGCAATATCACACATATTTTACTTATGTATTAATACTATTAAGAAATGGGAGGACTTACTGACAGCGGTAAGAGAGGGAAGCGTGCGAAAGTGCAGGTGTGTTGCTGATATTCGCAGATTTCCATTTGACGGGTCCAGTCGGTCCGGTTGTGCATTAATGGTATGGGTGCAACGCCTTCAACCAAATAAATAAGTGTCGGCCAATATGGGCCGCTTGAACTTAGACCAATGGTCAAGCGGTCCGATTCAACCGAGTTGCCCGTGATGGTTACTACTATCACTTACCGAGTGTTTTACCACGGGTACCAGTGTTTCACCACCACACTGATATTACTAGTAACACTCTATGAACCAAAACCTTTCT
>QDKV01005192.1_pt1 | contig 33125 bp, 35 predicted proteins | sample 1861101 | NCBI WGS metagenome assembly QDKV01 (sample SAMN04275158, study PRJNA302643) | Fungus metagenome, whole genome shotgun sequencing project. | isolation source: fruitbody | host: Mallocybe terrigena | place: Sweden | collected 2013 | reverse complement strand
CGCCTCTATGGCGGCCGGTTTTTCCTCCGCTATCACTCTTGTTCACCGCGTGATCCGAATTCCCTTGCAAACATTGGATGTCATTATCGATCTGAAATCAGCTGTAAGCCGAAGGGTGTATCCCCATGCTGACCAATTACATCAAACACGTTCACGTCGTTCGACCACTTTTGGTCAAGTCTACCGTACTACCGTACTACTTAACGTAGGTGCCTTCAAGCAAGGTGAGTCATACGACATCGATTGGAGTATTTTTGGACGTCATGTATTTTATTCCAGGCCAGGCAGTAACCTTTGGGTCAATAAAATTCTTCTGCGCCTATTTCTTCGTCGACGATAACACCCGTCGTTCAACAAGAGGGTAGAAAGTTCTTCGGAACAGTGTAACAGTCATGTCAATGGGAAGGCACCAATGTCACCGAGCCCATCGGTAGTGGCCTCTGTCGCTTCTTTGTCCACGACTTTGACGACCAACTCACTACTGGCGGTTGCAACTCCACCTGCACCCCCAGATCCCACATCTTTCCATTCAGCAAGGCCAACACGGCGGGGTCAAATGAAATGCCGAAGGGCACCAGTCCATGCCCAAGGTGGCCAAAGTGGTGGGCCTCCGCCACAGGCCAAGTCCTCGGCCTGGACCTTGGACCTCATGCCCTCAACAACCAGGCGTCTGGTCTTTCTTCCCCTAAGATGCCCATGCAACCCACGATGCGGGTTAGACGATGACGAGGGAGGGGATTTGTCGTGCCATCCCCAACAAAGGTTCGTTTTTTACACCTACGCTATATTTCATTTGTACTCACCACTTTACAACAGAAAACCCCCACCAACGCCAGCGTGTGCGACGAAGGGGGTAAAAATGCCCCCCGTGCCTCCTCTCCCATTACTTGCTTCAACAACAATGTGAAACTCGTTGAGGTTTCAATGTTTGGTTCATCTGCCACCGCCCAACTCCCCAAAGGCCGAGCGTATTGGCTCCTTTTGGGGTTTCAACGTTCAACACTTGGCCAGCCACCACAGCACCCGAGCAACGTGGGCCTTTGCGCCCACCACGTCTCCGTCCTGCGACGGAGGGTTCTTTTTGATTCAACACGACGAAGAGGGGTCGCCCATCCAGTTTTTCGACGCAACGAGGAGGGCTGTCCCCTTCTCGTTGCGTCTCTTTTGCTGTTTTCGACCCAATGAGAAGGGCCGGACCCCCTTCGTTGCTTGTTTCCGCCATTTTTAATAAGATGAGCAGGGCTGTCCCCTCCTCGTCCAGTGTTTCCCCTTTCCACCCAACGAGGCTTTCCTCCCTTGTTGCTTTGTAAAAGGGTTCCCTGCTCATCTGTTCACCCAACAAGGGCTTTCCCACGACACATTTTTATGCAATGGAAAGGGCTCTCTCTCTTGGTTGCATTGAAAATGACTATGCCTATTATACCCATGTAATCAGTAGAATTGACATATATATTTACTTGTGTAACTTGAAATTGTAGTCTGAACTTGACCTTCCTTGCGTTATAAATTCCTCTACATAAATTCCTGGTTTTCTGATGGTTGGTAGGCCTGTCCCTTCCCCGACCAACGCCAGCTTGGCCCTACGAGCCCTTCAGTACTTTTCTACCAACCGACGAGCTTTAGAGTTTACGCCGCTGAACGACCTTATTATTCCTTCGGTCCGTTTTAACCGGCCTTGATGTTCAATATTCAATGTTCATATAGTAAACTTAGTTGTAGAGTTCGAACTTGCTTTGCCAAGTGCATTCGCGCCTTTCACCATCCAGACCCGTTTCTCATGGCCACCACATACTCCAGTTAGTCCTGTTTCTGAAGTTTCAGAGCCACATGGACCCACTGCCAGTCATTCAAGGAACCATTCCGACGTGTCCAGTGCAACTCTGTATACGAACGCAGCACCATACGAACCTCTCCTCCCCCCGATATGTCAGAGCTCCTCAGATGCTTATGAAGTGATATCCACCAGTCGAGACGTTCTGGAATTCTTTCCCTTGCTCGTTGGTCGCAGAATGATATTAGGTGTCTCTGCGGAACGAAAAATGGAAGATGTACCGCGCAGCCGAACTAAACAACTACGGTGGATTAAGGGTGTACTAGAGACAATTATGAGTACGTCACTTTTTTTCGTTTGGTTACACCGTTACTTAGATCTTTATGTCAGTTTTGTGGTCCGTTTACAGCATGGTTCGTTACCTTTTTTGCATTTACAATCTATGAGAGTTTAACGAGTCAACTCGCATCCCTCATCCTCGGAATTTGTACAGGCCTCTTTTTGCATTTACAATCTATGAGAGTTTAACGAGTCAACTCGCATCCCTCATCCTCGGAATTTGTACAGGCCTCTCTTTTGCGTCTGTATGCTGTTCCATCATTTTTTCAATCGCGCAAAAACGCCTCCTTATCCGCGGCGTCCCCATTCATTCTCTCGAGTTCGTCCGTTCACTGCTGCATTATCTGTCGTCTGTGTGCTTCCTTGGTCCCAGCATCGCCAACTTTTGTTTCGTTGTGGCATGGAGAAATACTTCCAATTTGAAAGTTCAATTCCACCATCGGTGCAAACTCGATATTGACCTCGTTTGGTCAATAACTTATTCACTCTGCGATCATGTCAGTCGTCCTTGAGGAGTTTGGATTACTTTAGCGATAATTCGCATTTTCTCGTCCTTGTGAGTTTAATGTGCAGTTAAATTTCACGAATTTCGAGCTGACAGAAACAAAGGTTGTATTTCATGTCATCTCGTTTTAGCCAGTCACCACCATACATAAATCTCGTTATGTTAAAGGGTCAAAGTTTCATCAACATTTGCCTTCAAATTATTCTGTTGCCAAGCATCCCTCTTCAAAAGCTTCACTAACTGTACCTCCCCTACATCGGGAAGAATCACAACTCCAACAAAGATCAACAGAATACAGCCTCTCGAACAAGTCCTCTCCTAGACATCGTTTGCGCTCCAGTCAATCACGCTCATCTGAGAGGGGCCATGCTTTGACAGCACAGATTTCCTTCCATGGATACCGTCGCACCGGCCAACACAGAAGTCACCATGACGTTCATTGAACGGTTCCGCGCATTGGTTTCTCATATTGTCCGAGGAAACAGAAGAGGGAATTGCTTTTGCACGCTCCGACGTTTCTTCCACTTCCTATCACTCCAATAGTTCTGCTGAATCCCCCACCTTGAATAATGCTCCTGACTTGGACATCGAAACGCCAGATTATTCTCAATTTAAGCATTTCCAGTATGACGACGACGACTTCTACTCATCCGCTCGTGGTCAGGAAGTACGTTCGGCTGGTTATTACCAGGAGTACCCAGCAGAGGAGCATATATGTATGATGAATGGCTACCTCAAGCGTATGCCTACCATCGAGTCTATGGGTTCTCATGAGTTGTGTAGTCTCAGGAGTATTGGTGCATCCAGCGTAAACGCGAACCTCACAGTTCAAGCAGAACTGTTAGTTGGCATGTTTGGGAAGACCAATCCATCCGAGATAGGGGAATTATCAAAGCCGGGAGATACGGTGAAGTTGGTAGGCACCCTCAGAGCCGTTGGGCGATTATGATTCTTCGACCTCGGGAAGTAGAGACACATGCCAATCCTTCCATACAGCTTCGAGTGGGATTGGTAAAGTGAACTCGCAGTGATATGTTGGATGAGACGGACTCCCCTGGAAACATTTCCCAAGAGCAAAACACGATTAAGGATTCGGCAACTCAGAATCATACGCATTTATTCGCTTGCACGACAATTCCACTTGAACAAATGGAGAAACGCTAGTCAATGCCTTTGACAGATTGACCAAATAAATTATAAATAAAATGTACTTGAGTGAACAGAACTCGTTCGTAGTTCTCCCTTTTTCCCCCCCTCGACCAGAACCGAACCAGTCGAAATGGCATCGAAGAAAGTGTACGTACCGCTGCCACCACCGCCAACGACCCACAAAGAAGATCCTCGTGCTGTTCTATCTGAAGCAGAGCAAACCAATTATGACGAAGTGCTAGCTCAGTTCGAGAAAGAAGATCCCCCGTACACGCTTTCTGGCGTCGAAAAGGGCGAGCTTCAAGATCATGAAAAGTTTTGGCTCTCTCGTGAATGCATTCTTCGGTAAGTTTGCGCTCGTAAGTATTCCAGGTGGCTTGTTCAATCGCTGAGCGTATATTCCTACCGCCCACCATTTATAGTTTCTTGCGTGCGTCGAAGTGGAAGAAAGAAGTTGCTATTACTAGGTTAGAGAACACTCTAAAATGGCGACGAGAATTCGGGATCTACGACGTTGTGAATGCAAAACATGTCGAACCAGAGGTTAGTCCATGTGTGGTGGGACATTAAATGTTATTGAATTTGTACCATTTGTAGGCCGTTACGGGCAAGGAAATTGCATTTGGTTATGATGTCAAGGGCAGACCTGGATTTTACATGATTCCTAGTCGTCAAAACACAGATGAAGCGACTCGTCAGATTCAGTTCGCATTCTGGATGATTGAGCGTTGTATTGATCTCATGGAACCCGGCGTCGAGTGAGCGTTTTTCGACATAGTTGTCCTTCGACCAAAGATTATAACCATCTTGTTTCAAGAAATATCACCCTCCTAATCAACTTCGCTGACCGCGCAAAAAACCCTGCCATCGGCACTGCGCGTGCTGTTCTGAACATTCTTCAAGAACACTACCCAGAACGACTCGGTCTTGCACTCATCATCAATGTTCCCTTTTTGGTCAATGCTTTCTTCAAGATCATCATGCCGTTCGTCGACCCAATCACACGCGACAAGGTCAAATTTAACCCCAAGGTTGTTGAGGAAGGATATTTCACACCGGATATGGCAATGAAAGGATGGTGGAACGGCGAGCAAGACTTTGAATACGTGCATGAAAAGTATTGGCCACGTTTGGTTGAGATGTGTGAAGAGAGAGCAAAGGAATGGATGAAAAGTTGGAGGGAACTGGGTGGAAAGGTCGGGGTCAGCGAGTGGGAATACAAGACGAAGAGTAAAGGCTATAAACCGGCATTGGAGAAGGAGAAGGAGGCTGAAGTGACTGTTACGGCTGCGGACGCATCTGTCCTGATGACAATTACGACAGATACTCCGGGGGCATTGGCTGCTGTCGTTGCAGCTGAATCAGTGCCAGCTGAAGTAGGGGATGCAGGAGCCGATACCAGTGCGGCAGGGGCGGATGGTGGGGGAGAATGAAAGTTACTCGTATACCTCCGCGCATTCTTTTTAGCACAAAAAACTTAGATATTAGACACGTAGATAATTGACTTGCTGCATAGGATTTTGCGCGCTCGTTCACGTGCATAATTGTAAACGGACAAACGCGGACGTCACATCCGTCGAATTTTGCTCACAGACGTTGACTATAGACAAAGTCAAACCACGGCTCTTTTTCTGGCTGCAGGGCGTTAGCCTAGAAGCTGTGAGATGTTAAGACCAGTTCCCGTTATGAGGCGGGTTGTCTCAACTCCCAGCAAACAATATATTAGGATCGTCCGACGGGTACTCGTGCATTCTTTTTTACCTCGCAATCTCACTGATTTTTTTTTTTGGACCGTAGCGTCTGACAACAGAAACAACGGAAGCTTCTTCAGTACGAAAAGGAAATACCCTCCGAAATTTTATTCTGACTACAACACTGGCAACTGGTACTTTCTACATCGGCAGCGCGTTCATCTCATACAACAACAAGACTTATCACGACTTCTTCGTCGGAAAAGTGCCCTTGGGAAAATCTGTCGTCGAGTATGGCGAGGCCCGTGGTTGGGATGAGCTTACCGTTGGTGATGTGGCGACGGCTGGCATCGAAGCGGCTGTGACTACGTATACACTCGTCACTGACTTGTTAACTGGTAAGAAAACACCGTCCGAGGTTGCAGGACGTGTAAAGGTGGCTACAGAGAAGAAAATAGAGGAAGCCAAGGCTGCAACGGCTATCAAACGGGACGCACCGAAGGTTGAGCAGACTGTTCAGCAGACAAAGACGCAGAGTTCTAAAGGGATTGTAGAAGTGAAGGTTGCTGAGAAGGTCAATGCTACAGCTAAAGACGTTGCCCATCAAACACGATACGAGCTAGATGAGTTGGTTCGCAGAGCTGAAGCAGCGATTATTGGAAAGTCCTTTGACCCTTCGTCGGCCGCAGCAGAAGACGTCACTCCCCCTACACCTGGAGTCTTGTCACCAAGTCCCAGAGACGTATACGATCTTCCTTTACCTCTGGGATTTGAGCCCCCTCCTGGTTACGTTCGTCCATCTCCTCCAAAACATACCCCCGAAGAGAAATCGAAGTCTTCAGAGTCTCAACGTGAACTACCTTTAATTTCTCCTGCCGTGTCGAATGTATCAGAACCCATCATCACCCATCTCGCTGGTACAATCGACAGTCTTGCCTCCTTCCTGAAATCAGACCCGAAAGCCGCAGAGAAAGCCAGTGATATTCTAGAAACTGCGCAAGGCGATCTCGCTTCCTTGGTCGATCGCATTGAAACCCTCAAAGAACAAGAACGAACTGCGCTTGATGCCAAACTTGATGAACAGACCCGCGAGTGCACGCTTAGACTCCTGGAAATGGAAATGGAGGCGCAGGATAAGTTGGATGCACAAGAGGAGGGATTCAGACAGGCCTTTGAGCAGGAGAGGGCCAAATTTATTCAAGCATATCGGGAAAAGCTCGATCATGAGTTGAAGGTCCAGACGGAGCTTATAAACGAACGGTGATTCGGGTCTTATAATTTTTTTTGATAGATATGTTGAATACCTTGACGCTACAGACTGAAAGAGGAGGTGATTGCGCAAGGAATCGAGCTTCAACGACGGTGGATCCGCGAGATTAAAGTCCGGGTTGAGCAGGAACGTGGCGGTCGACTTGGCAAGCTGGATGAACTTTCCGCTAACCTGAAGCGACTCGAACGTATCACCCTGGATAATACCTCTTATCTTGACGAGAATATTCGTGTCCACGCTCTTTGGTCCGCTCTTCGGTCGTTGACAAACTGCACCACTGCATCCAGTGTACGAAAACCTTTCCGTGAAGAACTTCGTCTGCTGCGGCATATTACAGCAGCACGCGAAGATCCTGTTGTCTCGGTCGTTCTCGACTCTTTAGAGAAGACTGATGTTCCAGATATTGGCGTCGAACCGTTTGCGGACTTGGCTATTTGGTTCACGAATGAAGTCGCTCCAAAAGTCGCTCAGGTTGCTCTGGTGCCTGATGAAGACGCAGGTGTGCTATCTTATCTGGCTAGCCGCGTTCTTTCAGGCCTGCAATTCAAGCGGCAAGGCCTTGTGCCTGGAAGCGATGCCTTGGGTGTTCTTGCCAGAGCTGATTATTACTTGAATGAAAAGAATCTAGACAGCGCTGCTCGCGAACTAAACCAACTGAACGGACCCGCAAAAGTATTATTGCATGATTGGCTGGAAGCCGCACGTCGGAGGTTGGAAGTTGACCAAGCATTGGAGGTGAGTGGGATTATTTTGTAAAAATATGTCGTTGAGACTCGTGAATTTGAATAGATTGTACATACGCAGGCCACCTTAGCTGCACTGCTTCTGATATAGACAATACATAGACTAAAATATTTTCTGCATCGGTCAAAAGCTATGGAGTTCACATCGAGGAGTTCTGAATCGAATCACATGTAACCTGGTTGAACTTGGGCATTGGCTGCAGGTGGCATTCCCTGCACAGGCGACGTATTGAGTGGCATAGGGGATAGCATGCCTGGGCCTGTGTTGTTTGGTGACACTACCAAGGTAGGTGATGACATGCCATGAACCAAGGTAGATGTGCTGCTAGGTGCCATGATGAATGTGTTGTTAGGTGTCGTCGCCATCATGTGTGCCTGGTCATTTGGGTATTGGAGACTTGCCATCATGTGTGCCTGGTCACTTGGGTATTGGAGACTTGATATAGGAGACCCTCCCATTGCACATTCACAAATGACTTGGGCCCGTCGAACAACAGTCTGACAGGAAGATGTCATTTCCAGCTACATTGATCCAGGTATTAATTCCTTACCTGAACTGTTTTTTCCGTTGATCCAGTGGGTGGGCGTGACACCTTGACCAGGCCAGGGAATATTGTAGCGCCAACACGATCTGCCTCCCCTCTCTCGCTCCTCAAACACCGCTTCACAAGCTCGATCTGCCGTGGAGATAAAGAACTTCCTATCTCTGGGACGAAAGCTCTGTAGAACGCATCACTCTGGTTGGCACCTGAACCGTGCAGCATTCTTGAGAAACTATATGCAGAGTCGAGGATTGATATCCCGCCTGGAGCTGGAATTTTGCCATTCTGCGCCTTCATGAGTTCTGGGACGTGTTCATAAAGAATATTTAACGAGGTATCCGGAGTACAAGAATCAACTCCAGCCGAGAAAGTCTGTCGTCTCCAGACGCTAGCCACTGTGGGGTCGCCTGTGGAAATGGAAATGTGGGAAGTAAGTCGAAAGGATGTGACAAAAAACACCAATGGAAGAACTTAAGATCAACAAATATCAGACAAAGATGGTGTACTCACGGGCAAAGATGTGCTCATGAATCCTCGTTAACTGAATGTTGGCCTCCATAGAGTTTGTGACGATGAGGCAGTTGATGACACCTTCCGAGATCGTTTCTGCCATGGCATGGCGTAAATAACATTGGACCTGCAGCGCCGTCGCCTCCACAGATGTAATATCAAGCCCGCTTAAAAGATCACTCAGTATAGCAGCGCAAAGCTGGCCTAACGGAACGGGTGGTGAGCGGATAACGTCCGCAGCCCATCGATTAATCAACTTGTCAAGTTGCGACGCTGAATTCTAAAAAGAAAAACCAGAATTCAATACAACGAATTCCCAACGTCAAGTACAGCTGGAATGATGCAGAAGAACTCGGACGCACTTTGATGGAGAAGTCATCCACACTATTGCCATGAGGTCCACTGATCGACGTGTTCACCGATCCTTCCAACAGCGCTATCCGTGCACGCAGCTGCGCGACCTGCCTCTCCTGCTCCTCCAATTGCTTTCGTTGCTGCTCAACTTTTTCATGGGCAATCCTCTACAAACGAACATAACCGAAGTTGGTCAACATGCAAACGATCGAGACGACAAAAGGAACATCAAGCTTACGAAGTTGGTCAACGCATATTGGTACTGTCCCGCCGAAACAACATCCTGCTGTTGCTGTTGCTGTTGTTGCTGTTGTTGCCCGAAAGCCTGAGAATTTTGTTGATAGGACATTTGGTCTGTATTTTGGATATCAAGATATGACAGGGAAAGCTGATCATGCAACGACCTGGTTACCTGGTAGTCGTGCTCAAAGGAGCGGAAGAGATTGAAACGACAGAATCTGAAAAGCCACCGTTATATACTTTTCGCTGATTATAGTATGCAGTGCAAATTGTGGGCCGTTTTGTATCAAATGGGGTTCGGGCCAAAATTTGATCTGCATAGCCACTGTCCACTTCCGTTCGAATTTGTTGCTCTGGAACACCTACTTTTTCTTTTGCTGCACAGTAGAAAAAATAAGTTATCAATTATAAGCGCCACGAGGATTCAATCAATTATCACTACAGAAAAATGACAACTCCAGCTGCTAATTTTATAGTCTGTCCCGATCGTTTACTCAGTGTTCATCGTGTTACCCGGAGCAGATTTTTTGTATCCCATGGGCTGGAAAACTATTGTTAGTATTATTTGCCATTTCTTAAGGTTCAAATACGGAAGTACTAACATATCCCGATCAAATAGACTTCAGTAACAATTGTTCACCACTTGAATGCCCAGAGTCGTCATCGCTTGCAGCGCATCTGATGTGCAGCGTATTGTAAATATAGAGGACAAACACGACACAAGAACCGGAATTGGTAGCACCGGTGTAGAAGTCTCCAAGTTGGTCTTATCTGTTGCTGGACATATGGAATGCTTTTTTCCTGCACTTCCTCCTGCACTTCCTTGGTTATCTGATGAGAATCAGCTGCGGGTCCCTTTACTTCAGGCGATTTCGTTGGACGCCAGATGCGGCTTTGTCAACACCCACCCACAGTTTGAATGGTTCCAGCACTGATGGTCCCATTACTTTGACCCAGATAGACCATTGGCGAAACAGGCTTTGAGAGATGTCGTCTGACTGGGTGTTCACTGTGATGGGATCCACAGTCTTTATTGGGTGTGTCGCCGAAACCATCGTTCTAACATTGTGCCTTGGCATATTGACCCTCATACACTTCAGACTTGCCGTGACCTTGCTGCAGGTTGACGTTGTATCTAACCAAATCTATTTACGGATGACCTCATTTATTGTGTTTGCCCTTTCCCTCTCGAGCGGGTTCAGTGCATGCATCTTCCAGGTTTCGAAAGGGAAGCTGAGTTCTGATATAAAAGCAATCATGTGGGTTCAAGCGTCAATGGACTACGCGAACCTTGAATCAAGGGAATTCTGGTCGGTCATTGCCTTTCCTTAGTATTGTGAGTGATTGAATCATGATTAATGCTTTAAGATATGGACGTACTGTCATTAATAATTATAGGGCGATCTTACTCTCTATCGTGATGTTGCTCGCACTTGTATGCATAGAACCTTACACACATCCAACTCTTCATTCTGGTGGCCACGATCAGCCTTTTCCTCCCGAGTTCTCTGTATCCAGTGCTGGCATCCCTGTCGCCGCCACCATCATTGCCATAGTTATTTTTTTTATCGGTGGCCATGTCTACCGCATATTGATATTTATAAGGCAATAGGGTCGTTTCCGTTTGTTCAAAGGCCAATGTTTTAGTTAAGACGAATGTTTCGTGGTCAAAGCCTTTATATCAGGCGTCTCTCAGTTGAAGAGTTACAAGGGATCAAGGCGCGGCGAGCAAAAACTAGACTACAGCTACGCCCGGTGATGCAAAACTGATTATTTATGGTGTCTACAAATTTCCGGTTACAGTGGATAGAATTGAGAATTCAAAGCTGGCCAGAACTTAGAAGGCGGGTGTGGTCAGAGTGTGGAGATTATTTTACCGGTATGTACTAGCAAATTACATGTACTGCATTTGGACTCAGTTTAACTACTCCTCAGACTGCCAGTCCGGTTTAAATTCCTTTGTCGGGTCCTTTCAGTGTAGAGAAAAAAAAAATCAAGGTCTGGGGGAAGAGTTCGTGGGCTAGTGAAGTCTATGAGTGCAGGGGGTTAGGAAAACATAGATACACGTTCTGCAAGAGCCTTCTCCTTAAGCTTGTCCACTGGCACCTCGTTATCGTCGTCGAGTAGCTTACTCACCAATCCTCGGGTTGAATCGGGGGTATTTAAATTTCGCCGCACAAGGCGTCAAGCGCCCTAGCGAAGAGACGATCTATTTAAATTTCAGATCCAGAAAAAGGAGAGAGGGTTCACAAATGTCGCAAGTTTGTGTTTTGTATCCGTCCGAGAGTAGACCATCTGCAGTATACTGAACGGAGTTCTTTACTAGCTGATTAATGCCTTGCCCATTACGGTTTATATTTACACTGATTGTGAGAGGTTCCAGGTTGGACCGATGATTCCGTGCACTAGTAATACTAGGTCTATCGTACATTCAACTGGCTGAAACCGAAATCGCTGCTTTTATCACTCGGCTTGACCACATCGCCGAAAGGATCACGAACGCTCCCAGTCTTCGCTCGCCAAAGTTGTGTGTACAGCGCCTTGATCTTTTGTAACTCCGCGTCAACTGCGGCAGTTTTGCTTGCAAGTGCGATAAAAGTAGCATACTGTGCCTGCATTATGGCTGAGACGCCTGGCGTACCATTCACATTGAGAAAATCGGAAATAGAAAGTGAGGGAGGAAGCGTACTTTGTGGAGTCTGCGTCGAACTCGCCGCCGAAGCAAGTTTCCGTTCGATTTGCTGAGTGGCAAAATTCAGTTGGAAAGTAGTTGCCATGGTCATAACTTACCTCGATCGTGCTTTTATACCAGTCGAGACGTTGTTTCATTTGATCGGAAACACGAGAAAAGTATCTGTACAATTTTACGTGAGTAAAGGCGTTGCCAACAAGAGGAGAAACATACTCCAGGGGGAAGCCCGCATGGTCCTTCAAATACGTGTTTCCACTGTGATGATTCCGAAAACCATCGATAATTCGTGTCGTAACAATCGTATCTTCGACGGCTTGGTCTACTTTAGCTTTAAGGTCTTGGGTGATATGTAGGTCATTCCGAATAGATGTCGAAGTGTTGACAAGATCCTGAGAGTGCAACGTGTCAATATAATCACGAAAATGAATTGTAACGAAAAGAGATACCTTCTGAATGCTGCGAATGGCTTCATGACCCTTTGTTGGCTCATCCCCAAGTTTTCGTTGATGAAGATCTTTGCATATCTGAATGCGGCCTTGAATATATGTACTGTGGGAAAGCGTGAGTGAAAAAACGGCTTGGGGAAGAACCAAATTACTCGATCTGTTCTAGAACTGCCTTTGTATTGTCGGGTAGGTCATTGAACTTGGTTGATTTCGTAAATGGTGGGGGACCTGCATTTGTTGAAGTAGTCAATGTGTTTTGTTGACCGAAAGCTCCTAGGCCGGTGCTCTGACTTGAACCAAAGAATATTTAGTGGAATCCACATTGGAATAGCATAACTCACGTAGCTGGTTGTTGCTGAGGTTGTTGAGATTTGGTACCGAAAAGTGAAGATCCACCACCAAGACCTCCGAAGGCTCCTGCACCTGCCGTCGTTGAAGTCCCAAATGCACCGGCAGGTAATGTGGCTTGAGGCTGCAAAGGATTGGACGCATTAATGGTCGATCCGAAGAGGCCGGTTTGTTGTGGTTGCTGCTGCTGCTGCTGCTGTTGTTGTTGACCGCCGAAAAGAGAACCTCCAAAAAGGGGGTTGGTTTGCGTTTGTTGCTGGGGCTGTCCAAAAAGGCCTCCAGCAGATTGCTGAGTTTGGGCAGATCCAAATAGACCACCCGACGCTTGCTGAGGTTGTTGTTGATTTTGCCCAAAGAGTCCTCCAGTTGTTTGTTGGGGTTGCTGTTGAGTTTGTCCGAAAAGACCAGATTGTTGGGGTTGCTGTTGTGTTTGCCCAAACGTCCCACCAGAGGGCTGAGGTTGACCAAAAAGACCCCCAGTCGTTTGCTGAGGTTGAGGTTGCCCAAACACACCGGTCGATTGTTGTGGTTGGTTTTGTTGTTGGTTCTGACCGAAACCAGAGAACAGACTTGATTGCTGCTGTCCTGATTGTTGTTGGGGTTGTCCAAAGAGGGATGTTGTACCCGTATTAGTGGCAGGCTTTATGCCAAAAGCTGATGAGCTGTAGATGTGTCAGTAGGGATATAACAGCTTCTACAATCGCACCTTAAAGACGAAGAGAATGCCATGTCCGGGAAATCTACGACTGAGTTTCATGTCAATTACTATCGGTCCGGTTTCACGTGGGCGTGTGAATTACTTACTGTAACGGCTAATTCAGTAGGACATAAAATGATTTCTTTATTCACAAATTATGTATTGACGGGACCGTCAGAAACAGTCATCTCGCGCTCTCGGGAAGGAGAATTTCCCGCAGAGTAATTTGAACGGATCTTACATTTCAAACAAATAGAAATATCTTAGGTCCGATCTACAAGTAGGGTCGTCCAGACTAGTCCGATCATTCATTCAGGATTGACATCGCTGACTTTAAAACCCCAGTCTCCCCCACTTTCTTCTTAACTCAACACCAGCTCTTCTCCTGCTGATTTATTGAGAGTCAATTCATCTTCATGGCACCCGCTCTTAATCATCCACCTACAGTTAATTTTCTTGATGACTACACCCAACGTCCAATCAACGTTGACGCATCGATTTATTACGGTGGTGGTGAAGTTCATTCGCGTTCAAGGACGTATAGTCAGGTAGTGCTTGCTATAGTCTTTAAGTCAAGCTGGTCATGACGATGTTGCACAGTCTCAAGCGCATGGCTATGCTCCTCGGAAAACGCCCGCCTTCCAAAACGATTGGCATAGGCGTGCACGCCGTTTGTCTCATGATGAAAAAAGCGTTTCTGGTCCACCAAGGCGTTTTCTGATCGATGTCGAAGAAACCATTCGCGTTGTGCTCGAACAGGAGGACACAGACGGTGACTTCCAAATTAGTGTCACCGACGCTGGACCCAAGATGATGGCCTTAGGAACCGCCACTAGCAATGGTTTTAAAACGTTTGATATCAGGGTCAGTTTTTGTTCTCATTTGTTTCTGCACAGTTTTCTCATAGACGTTGAAAGGGGACTTACATGCTGTCTAATCTCCTTCAAGAGCTCGCCCTTGCTCGTGACCACAACCGAAAACGTATCGTATTAGACGAAGCTAGGTTGACAGAGAATCCAGTTGACCGACTTTCTCGTATGATTAAACATTCCTTCTGGCATTCCCTCACACGTCGTATCGACGGAGATGGCTTGGAAATTATTACTGCTGACCCAAAGAATCGAACAGGACGCGTGAATCCTCGTATCTATGTTCCATATGGCGAGCCGACAATGGCTGAGTATTATCGGAAAGTAGCAAAGGAAAAACCACACATGAATCTCGATGTTCAGGTCCTCCCCCCCAAGCCGGATGATCCGGAGTTCGTGAAGAGTTTGAATTCAAAACCAGGTCTTTTGGCTTTGGCAATGAATGAGGTGGATGATGGCGCCGGTGGAAAGACATTGAAGGGAATCCCGTTCATTGTCCCAGGTGCTCGTTTCAATGAGGTATGATTCACGTGGTTCAGTGTTATGCGTCGTTGACGGGTCCCTTTGATAGTTGTATAATTGGGACTCATACTTCATGGCACTTGGTCTCATAGTAGACGGCCAAGTGACCATGGCGAAAGGAATGGTAGATCACTTCATTTTTGAGATCAAGCACTATGGAAAGATTCTTAACGGCAGCCGGAGTTATTATCTTTGTCGCACACAACCGCCTTTCTTGACCGACATGGCACTGCAGATTTACAATCAACTCGACTGCTCGGACGTCGATGCGAACAGAGCTTGGTTAAAGCGGGCGATTCAAGCTGCGATCAAGGAATATCATAGCGTTTGGGTGGCGGAACCTCGTATGGACCCGAAGACGGGATTATCCCGCTATCGTCCAGATGGTTTGGGAATTCCTCCAGAGACTGAAGCCACGCATTTTACACATATTCTTGAGCCCTATGCCGCTAAGCATGGTTTGTCTGTGCTCGAGTTCAGCGAGAAGTATAACGATGGTGTGTTGAAAGAACCAGGGTTGGACGAATATTTCCTTCATGATCGTGCTGTTCGCGAATCTGGACACGACACAACCTACCGCTTTGAAAAGCGTTGTGCGAATCTTGGGACGATCGATTTGCAGTGTTTGTTGTACAAGTACGAGGTCGATATCGGGACTGCTATTCGCGAAGTTTTCGACGATGAGTTGGAGCTAGAAGAGGACTTCCCGCTTGCACCTTTCCCTCCTTCCGTCGAGTCCTATGCGAATCCTCATAGGGAACGTTCCATCAGCCGAAAGCAGGCGAGTGATGAATGGTTTGAACGAGCCGAATTCAGGAGGGAGATGATTGACAAGTATCTCTGGAATGAAAGTAAGAGTTTGTACCTTGATTATGACACTGCGGCGGAGAAGCAGATATTATATGAGAGTGCGACGGCATTTTGGGCGCTTTGGGCTGGTTGTGCCAGCGAAGAGCAGGCTTGGAAACTTGTGTATGTCTTCTATTTTTCACCACTGCTCCTCCACGCAATTCGATGTTAATACTTTTTGCATCTAGCTCTCGTTCATTGAAGAAATTCGAGGTCCTTGGAGGGCTAGTTTCTGGAACGGAAGAATCTAGAGGAAAGATATCCCTCGACAGGCCAAACCGGCAGTGGGATTATCCGTGAGTAGTTGCACGTTTTCAACTTCTTCCCAAAACTAAGATCACTTTTCTTTCAGTTACGCATGGTACGCTTTCTTCAAACAAGCCTGAATATCTGACTGACGACCATCAGGCCCCCGCATCAGATTATGGCATGGGTCGGACTTGAGCGCTATGGTTATCTCGAAGAGGCTCAAAGACTAGCATATCGCTTCCTCTACATGTTCGTCTTGCCATAATTTTCTTTCGGTCAAATTTATCGTTGAAGTAAATTTCTTAGGATGACGACGGCTTTCGTTGACTTCAACGGCGTTGTTCCTGAGAAGGTAAATCTAACTCGGCGCAATTCACTCTTAACCCTGAATATTTTAACTTAGTTTGATGCTGTCAAACTCTCACATTTGGTTGATGCTGAATATGGGAATCAAGGAATCGACTTCAAGATGGTTCCTAGAGAAGGGTTTGGTTGGATGAATTGTTCGTTCCCCTAATCTATGCACCGTCTGCCAGACTTGACCTTGCCTCTCCCCATAGCCGCTTACCAAGTTGGCCTCTCCTTCCTCACAGTGCACATGCGACGTGCCGTTGCAGCGTGTACCAGTCCTGAAGTTTTCTTCGGTGCAAATGCCATTGGAGCCAGTGGAGAATCTACACTTTTGACCAATAACCTCCCTCCTTCCGATCCTCTTGCTTATGCTATGGAGAACCTGGATATTTCAGTCCCTTTTATTTAATTTGTGGGTTCGGTATCTGCAACATTCCGGAAAGCTTCTCTTTTAGATTTGTCGTTTTAGATTGTCATTAATTTTTTTGGCTTTATGATCTCTTTAGTATAGTAAATAATTTCGATTTATATGTCCAGAAATAGCATAACAGAAATTTTTTATTCATTTCAATATTTTCCCGGCCCGTTGTCTTCCGGACCGATGCGTTCAATGATTGTGTTCTTTTTCGGACACCAGACCGAGCAGGATTATGCCTCATGCTATTCTCATTACTGGCGAGCTACCTCGTCGTTCTCTTCGGATGGCTTTTCAAGGATGAGCGTCGTGACGTCGAAAGACCAAGAACACTGGCATCCAGCTCCCTGAAGTTTGAGTTACGACACCTTCACGCGACTACTGCGATTGATTCCGCGCGAATTATTTTTACGGATGTTGAGCCTCAGAAGCTTGTGAGCTCGGGTGTTTTCGTTTCTGACACGTCGGGAAGCACGAAGCCAACTTACAATGTGGAAACACGCCGTATGACGGCGCACAAGCCTGGGTCCCTTGAAGCGCATACACGAGCCCGCTTAAGGAGTCCGAAGTTCATGGAAACTGAAGCATTAGATTGGAATGAGGACGTTATTATTGGTCCTGATGTAGAAAAGAGGGAAACGTTGTTGGAGCTAGCAAAGATGACCAACAATGCCTATGTTGAGCCCGACGATCCTGCTTGGTATGATATTGGCGGATGGAATAAAGTACGCTTTTTTTCCGACCTTGTTCCTATGACTCTCATTCAAACCTTTAGTCGTATTCATTCGGTTGGGAACCGGACGCAGACGGCTTCCGTGGCCATGTCTTCGCAACACCTGACAATTCAACCGTTGTTGTCTCCATCAAGGGCACTTCGGCTGGTTCCTTCGGTCGAGGTGGACCTACTTTCAAAAAAGACAAGCTGAATGACAACCTGTTGTTCAGCTGTTGTTGTGCAAGAGTCGATTGGACTTGGACGACAGTATGTGACTGCTATCGAGGAGGCTGGAAATGTGATATCAACTGTGTACAACAAACCATGGCAGACGAGAGTTTGTTTTATTCTCTTGGCACAGTGCGTTCAGGTTCTCAAATTTATGATCATTTTCTGAATTGTTGGGGGATGATAGAACCTTTATAATAATTTGACTTATATGTAGTAAGTCCCTTAATGTTTTAGTTCTTCCTTGAAGCGCTGATATCCTATTTCTAGCCCCGAATCAAACCTTTGGGTAATTGGCCATTCTCTTGGAGGCGCACTGGCTAGTTTAATTGGCATCACGTTTGGACGGCCCGTTGTAGCGTTCGAATCACCGGGTGAACGAATGGCTGCAACTCGACTCCATCTGCCATCCCCTGTGCGTACCAAGATGTCCACTCCGACCCGGCTTCTGTGTTTACGAGTTTTTCTTTTCTTTTTGTCTAGCCATCTACACACCATGTCACCCATGTCTATCACACAGCCGATCCTATTGCGATGGGAACATGTAATGGCGTTCTGTCGTCCTGTGCCCTCGGAGGGTACGCAATGGAATCCAAGTCAGTGTTTTCTGCGGATCTTTTGTCATAGTTCCCTCCTGTCTGATACATGTACCCCTACATACGCTAGATGCCATTTAGGAAAATCAATCATATATGACACAGTAACAAATGCATCCTGGGCAGTCGACATTCGAACACATGTGATCGTGGCTATCATTGAAAAACTGTTGTCTAAACCTTGGCCTCCTAGTCAAGAAATTGGAAGAGAGGTTCCGGAACCTATTGCGGAGGATGACTGTATAGTGAGTCGTGTTTTTTTGGTCATCTCGCCAGTGCTATTCATTCTTATTATTATCCTGTAGGAATGTTATAGTTGGGAATTAGAAGACTAGACACGCGAAATAGCTGTGAGGCTTGAAATTATTCAAATAAAATAAGTTTAGCATCGTACAAACGGCATGAAATAGCACGATATTGCATTGGTGACTCTTTTGCTCAAACTTTGAATACGATACTTGTGAGCGAGTAATTAGGTTCATCGCGTCCAGAAGCGTCTCTTTCACCCGCCCGGATTTCGTTTGTCAAAGTTACGTGAAGAAAACTGTCCCTTTCATCAGCTTTCTTTCCTACACCTATAGTCTCGTGAACGAGAATGTCGTCTCTTCTTCTTGGACGGCATCTCCCTTCTTTCGCCTTCCTCTCCAGACCGCTTCTTACGCTGTAGTTTTGGTTCTCTTTCCTTATGCTTGTCACTCGCCCGATCTTCCTTCAATAACCCTCTTTCCCTCAAACTACTTCTGTCTCCCCCCTCACTCTCTCCCACCTCCCTTGCGGACACATCTTCCCCTCTCTCTGAGTCCTTCCTTCTCTTCCACAATAGCTTCTTCAAGCACTTCCCGCACAGAACAACTTTGACCAATGCGCTTTTACTCTCTCCTTGCTCTATATATGCGAAAGGGAGCTCGAGGGTCGTTACCGGGACGGAATTGGGACGAGCACCGTGATCATGATCGAAGTCTGAGTCCTTGATACTGAGGAGTCGTGATGATGAGCCAGAAGGACTACGAGCGTGATGATGCTCGCAGCGAGTGTTGCCGCATGTCGTTTCTCCAGCGCCAGAGAGGACTTCGTCCTCTGTACGCCAACGTAGGGCGAACTAGGGTCCCACAAAAAGGGAATAATTTCAGTTCAAATTCACTAATCACCAGTAGAAAACTTTTTACATTTCCAGACTTGTAATGCTTCAAATCGCATAACGCAAATTCTCTATAAAGATTCGCGTAGTACTTTGCTGCGAGCTGATCATTCCATGTGGATGGTCTACCGTCGTCGTCGTCTTCTCGTAAGAACCTTTTTTTTTGGGGGGGGGCAGGTTTTGATTGTGTCAAGTTGGTCTTTGGAAAAGACTCACTTATGTGATGATTTGAGAATCTCAAATTCTGTGATTCCTACAGGGAGTTTGGAAGCAGACGTGATGGGTTGAGAGTGTCTGTAGAGCGACATCGTCATGAGGAAGCCTCTTGGGAAGCTTCCGAGTCCGGTTTTCTAGTTCGATCAAATATTTGGACGTAGAGATGGTTTAAGGTCCATATGTATGATGTATCGAAGTAGTAAGTTCTTGCGTGGAGACTATCAAATCTGTCTACATACTGACACCACTAGTGCATTTACATCTCTCACATAACTGGTCGGAAGTTCTCGGGCAATTTTTTCTGTTTTATTGTCTACTGGTTATGGATGTAATAAATATTGCGTTGCAATAGTTAAGTGCCCCTCAGTCATCCTTCTTCTCTGATACGGAAACTGTCTCGCACAATGAAGTCATGTATTTTCCTTGTCCTCTGCATACTTGCATAGTGCAATATGAAAAGCTAGAAGACGCCTCCGAGTCATAAAACACGAGTTACCCAACGCACTCGAGCCACAGTGCAATAAGCTCTCCAACGAGAAGCCAAAAATCCAACTCAAACAACAGTAAGACCAAAAACTGCAAGAACGACATCTAGTTCGACGACAATTCAGAAATCCTAGTGCCTCCAAAACGTTGACAGTTAGTAACCAGTGCCCAAGTAGGATGGATAATTGCCGGTGGAGCCGTAGATGTGCGTTGCAGGGGGGAACAATTATCGAAGAGAACAGTATGAGCTGGCGGACGTCAACTACTGTAAAGCCCAATCAACATCAAAGTTGTCATCAAGGCCAACATCCTACAATAAATTTGACTCCACGCCCGCCTCCAACAATCTGCATTTGGAGCAGATTGCACTGTAGTAATAAGAAGCATTACTGGAGGTCGGGATCGACTGTTGGTGGGTCGCATCCTTGACACCTGCTCGCCACAATGGCAATGTCTCTTTGCTATCGGGGTGGGGACTGGCTTCCGTCAATCCTTTGAGGCATAGTCTTTGGGTTCCCATTGTAAACCACTTTTGGCCCAAAAGATGACGCCTCCGGCATCATGGAAGCGTTCTACAAGAGTATTCTCAAGGCTGCAAAGGACAAGAAATCTTCCAGTGGAGTCTATGCCGCGTATGAGCCTTTTTAAAAGACCGTGTCTGCGTCCTTCAGTGGAAAATATAGGCGGAATACGGACATTCCAACACATGGCACGTCACTCTGAACGTGCTGCGTCTTCGTCTGCAACTTCTCCGTCTTCAACGTCGCGCAATGAAAATGCCAAGTCGAAGCTCGAACCCACTGCGGCGGAACAACGAAGAACCGATTGGACCATCGTCAAGAGATTGATGATCAATGTCTGGCCAAGAAATGACTGGAAAACGCGACTGACAGTGGTCTTTGGTTTCTTGTTACTAGTCACCGCAAAGGTATGCAGCTTCACACCTCTTGTTCACATAAAGTGTACCTACATATCGCAAAATATCTAGGTTTTGAATGTCCAAGTGCCCCAAATCTTCAAGTCGATAATAGACTCTTTGAATGTCGACATCATGGCTTCGTCGACTGTGTGGCTTCTTGCCGGATCCCTTATAGTAGGATGTATGGCCCTTAAGTTATATTCTTCCGCATTTCTATCATTGAAAACAACCACTTCTGTAAGATGGAGCCGCCCGTGTTGGTGCCACGCTTTCTGGTGAACTCCTCAATGCCGTTTTCGCAAGTATCAGCCAGCGAGCGATACGCAAAGTCGCACGAGAGACATTCGAGCACTTGTTGAATCTTGACTTGAAGTTTCATCTCAGCAGACAGACGGGTGGTCTTACTCGAGCTATTGATCGGGGGACAAAGGGCATCGCTTTTCTCCTTCAAGCGATCATCTTTAGGATCGCACCTACTGCGTTGGAGATCTCGATGGTCTGTGGTATATTGGTACATGTTTTCGCTCTAAACGTTCAGGGATAAAGAAGCACTGAACCGGATTCTAGACCTACAAATTCGGGTGGGACTTTGCTGCAGTAACCGTATTAGCTATGGCCGCATACACTTGGTTCACCGTTCACACAACTTCATGGAGGTGAGCAATCATTCGACGATCTCAGATACTAAAAATTGACTCGTCGGCAACAGGACGAAATTCCGGAGAGATGCGAACAAAGCTGATAATAAAGCTGCGACAGTCGCCGTCGATGCTTTGATCAATTTTGAGGCCGTCAAGGTACACCCCCAGTGACGTTTTTCTTACATCTTGACTGAGATGCGATATCTTGGTTCTCTTCCTAGTAGCATTTCAACAACGAAAAATACGAAATAACGCAATATGACAAATGTCTCGCCGAATATGAGAAAGCATCGAGAAAGATAGCCACGTCGCTTGCTTTTTTGAACTCTGGTCAGAACGTCATCTTCTCAACCGCTCTTACAGCAGCGATGTTCCTGGCTGCACAGGGTGTTGTTAATGGCAAGCAAAGTTTTCTTACGCTCAACAGAATGGTGGCTAATTCAAGTCCAGGAACAATGACGATCGGAGACGTTGTCATGGTCAATCAACTCATCTTCCAGCTTTCGCTGCCCCTTAATTTTCTTGGCACGATCTATCGAGAGATGAGGCAAAATTTGTTGGACATGGAAGTCCTCTATAAACTTGTGGAAGACAACACCCCAAAAGAGGACGTGCCTGGCGCGAAACCTTTACAGCTTCAAGGCGGCTCCATTCGCTTTGAGAACGTTACATTTGGTTATCACCCAGACCGCCCCATCTTCCGCCATCTCTCCTTTACTGTCCCCGCTGGGAAGAAAATAGCTATTGTCGGTCCATCAGGTTGTGGGAAATCCACCGTCTTCCGTCTTCTTTACAGATTTTACGACCCGTCTTCGGGTCGCATCTTCATTGACGATCAGGATATCACACAAACCCAAATCGAATCACTCCGGTCGGCCGTCGGGGTTGTCCCTCAAGACACGCCTCTGTTCCATAGTGATATCATGCACAACATTCGCTACGGACGCCTCGGTGCGAGTGACGAAGAGGTGATTGGGGCTGCGAAGAAAGCGAGTGTGCATGATTCGATTATGAAGCTACCGGAGGGGTATAAGACGCAGGTTGGGGAGCGGGGTCTGATGATCAGCGGCGGCGAGAAGCAGAGGTTGGCGGTTGCGAGAGTCATGCTGAAGGATTCTCAGATTTTGTTCTTTGATGAAGCGGTTCGTTTATTTGACTCCCCTCTTCCTCTTATTGATTTCGAATTTGCTTTGTTTCTAGACGTCTGCTTTGGATGCTCATACGGAGTCGGAGCTGATGAAAAATATCAACAGTGCGCTGTTGGGCAAAGCCCGAACGAGCATCTTTATTGCGCATAGATTGCGGACCATTGTCGAGGCTGATCTTATTATTGTTCTGCAGGATGGAGCGGTCGTGGAACAAGGCAAGCATGGCGAGCTGATGAAGCTGGAGGGACTGTACTATAGCATGTGGCAACAGCAGGCTTTGCTAGAAGAGTTGGAGCCGTGATGAGTCGAATACAACTGATGGGCCTAACTTGAAAAGGTTCTGTTTCATTTTTCTTTGGGAATATTTTTGGTTTTTGTTTAAATTTTTTTTTTCCTATCTTATTAGCCCTTGGACGCCTTTGCTTCTTTCAGGCCTTTCTATGGCATTGGTGGACCGAGTAGACATTTGATACAGCAGACCTGTGCGATCACCACATCATCATTTTGACCACCGCTCTATTACTTGTATGATTTCACTTCGGAGGTGTTTCCGGGCATTGTCATACCTATATCATTTTGAAATGGTCACTCTCCTTTCATTTTGGCAAACACAAAATGGTATACAGTATTTGCCTACTGCACTTGCAGAGTGTAAAAAAATTTCACATATTCACGGCCTGACATTGAATACATAGATTTGCATACATGGGAAACGTGAGGGATGCTAGGGTAGCAAGACAATAAAATTCTTGTGTAGTGAATATATAAGGGTAAAATTTAATTCGTTATTTGGATTACTGTATGTGCAATTCGCTGGGTAAAAGTATATCCTACTATAACCTCGGGGGCCGCTTTCAAAGGCTGCGGAGCGTGGAGGTTACCAGACCGTTTTGACATTTTTCATCAACACTGACGATGACGTTGATTAGCCAAAGATAAGACCATTGGCGCTGCCGAGAATTCGAGTTGTCAAGATTTATATAAGTATGTAGGTGAAATGTGGCCGAAATACAAACGCAGATTACTGCATTCAAACAGCAGAGAACTCGGAGCGTGCAATGAGGCGCTGGCAATTGAGTCCATAATTGTCCGCTATCTAGAATTGATTAGTTATCATCCCGGATGAATAGAAAGTTCGAACTCGGCAAGGAAGGTCTGTAAATCTTTGTTGGTGGTGAGGACGTAAATAGACTTTTTTCTGTAGTGAGGCCGAAACCATGTGTGTTCTTTCACAAGTTGATGATGATATCTAGTGGATATATAGGTTTGGGAACGTACTATTATTGTCATGGAGGAAAGAATGGAAGGTAGCTCCATCGCGTGAGCTTTTTGAAAGAGAAAGAACTCGAGTGCAGGAAGGGTTCCACGGTCAGCGGCAGAGTAAGAGGCTATCCGCATGCATGCATGGGAATCGGAGATAAAGTAATGAAGTTTAAAATTTTCTAATTTTCTTCAAGGCAGAAAAGAGGTGGAAAGATAGAGAAAGATATCAGGGGTTTTGCAGAGGTGACGAGTTGCTGATTGTGGTAAGCCTGACGATCACTAGATCGATCTCAAGATCCGACAGAGATGTCATGTGGACAGTACTGTTTCCCTTCCATTGACATGTATTGCATCTCTGACTGGCTCGGATACCCAATTTCATTTCTGGGGCGTATTCGATATTCACCGCTGAAACTGTTTGCAGACATATAATATCTCCTCTCCCCATCACCGGACATGCGAATCACCTTGCTTTCCTCCTGACAATCTTAGTATCCATCCTTTTCCCACAGAGTTCCCTTCTCCTCTCACTCCCATGTCTCACCAACACCAACCATCTGTGCCAGAGTGCGTTTTCTCCCCATTTCTTACTCGAATTCTGACTGAACAGATCACAGCCTACCATCTCCGCCTCGGAAGTCAAGGACGATCCTCTTTACTCTAACAAAAAAGTTTACGACTCGCACCACTACCACCCATCCACCACCACCTTCTTCAAGCTTAGAGGCTCAAGCCAGACGAGAAGCTGCCCTCCGTCAGATGGGCCTCCGACATGCTCCTCCTCTTAGCCAACAAGAGGCCGAGATGGACAAGCACATCCCCATCGTACCCCCATCTCCTGTTGCAGAATCCGAAGCAGATCGAATTAAGAAAGAATGGGAAACCAAAAATAAAGTCGTCACGGAAGTCCTCCAACGTGAACGAATGGCCAGTTTCAAGTTTGGTGGTGCCTCTACAGACGTACGGACGGATACCAGCATTCAGTCTTCCTTTCAACATATCGCAAACCTCTCCTCGTCATCTACCGCGGACTCTTCTCTAAACCGCACTTCCATTTCTGGCGCTGAAAACGACGACGGCCTGCCACAGTCGCTTTCACTTTTAATAACCACCGGAATCGACTCCTTGATCTGTCCCCTCCCCCCTTCTCCATCATCATCGAAATTCCAAATCCAAACGCAAACAGACGCACTTAGCCTCAAATTGGACGAGAACACTGTCATAGGTAGTGGCGCATGCACCCCTCGTCCGGTCCCGGATCATTCTGCAAAGCCATCAGTTGCTGTTTTATTCCCCTCTTCACCTCAAGATGAGGAGTCCCCATTTGTTGTTGCACCGGTCATTTCGTTGACTCCTGTCCAGCAACATCAAGATCCCGAACCGTCCTCTCCTCTTTCATCCTGGTCCATTCCGGAGCCTGCTGCCTCTTCCAATGGTGCAATCTCGGGCACGTCAATCCTCACACCCTCTTTGTCTTCGGATAGTTGTCTCTCTGGACGTGCATCCAGTTTAGAGCTCGATACGCCTCGGACGACTACGCTCGATAGTCTATTCAACGCTTCCTTGGGTGCGGAGGAGACTACAGGGTCTGATGGTCAAGGAAACGACGGACTGGCATTCGATGCCAGGTTGGGGTTCATTCTGGAAGGTTTGTATGCGGTTGTGGAAGAGCCGGAGCCGATTTCGGTGAAAGGTTCGAGGGCGGTGTCGAGAGCCGAATCGAAAGCGGGGTCGGTGATAGGGAGATCATCGAGGCCAACTTCGGTGTTTTTGAATTTGGACGAGAAGAGCAACGAACTCGGGTCTATTCCGGACGCTGCTGAACCGTTGTTGGCTTCTGCTGAAGCGAAGCCTCCCAAGGTGCCACCGAAGCGTGTTGCGAGTGCGTCAGCGGCGGAGAGAAAGAAGAGCATCTTGAATCCGTTTAAGCGGTCTAATACGACAAAGCCAAAGGTGACGGTTACCTCCCCTTCGCTTACGCTGGGTTTAGCAGACGGTGGTGTTGGTGACGTTGTCGAAAAACGCAAGCAATCTCTCACGTTGCTGAAGAGCGTGCGACGGACGGTCGTGAGCACGTTTTCTCCGACCAGTCCAAGCTTCGCAATGGCAGAAGGGCGCAAATCTTTCTTGAGTGATGATGCTGCGTCTCCTCCACTACCACCACCTTTACCACCTTCGCCTTCGTTACGATCAAGACTGATGGGCGGCGGTGCTGCCTCTCCTCCACCTGCGAGTGCCATGTTACGCTCGACGACGCATTCGAGACAAAGCTCGAGCGCGTCACGAGGAAGACGAAGAAGAGGTAGAGGTCGGAACTCGACTTTCTCCTCGTCGACTTTTTCGACGTCGTCGTCAGCTTCGGCTTCGTCTTCGTCTGCTGCAGCTGGCTCTGTCAATGCGCGGCAGGCGGTAGCTCCGACGATGCATAATGCTGCGTCTATAGTGGCGCATGCGAGTAAGATTGAAGATGAGGAGATGAGGAGGATGACGGAGTTGGCTTTTTTGAGTTGAGAGAGAGCGTGCGATGCGATGTGAGTTGAAGTGGGGGATGGGTCTTTTTTTTTCTTCTTCTTCCTTCAAGAAAGTTCTTGGAGAGAGTGGCTAGGATGGTTTTAGGGTGTATTCACTGGTGCCCGCCATTCCTTCTTGTGTTTCTTTCTCTATTTTGGCAAATAAAAAAAAAGTTCATTTCAATCGTGTTTTTTTTTTAGTTCCGTTTTTTTTTTGAGGGGGGGTTTTCTTGGATACCTCTTCCCTTCTTGATCAATCCTCCAACCAAACCTTTCAATCTCTCTCTCTTGCTTCATTACCTCGATTCCTTTTTTTCTTCTTCTTCATTTCATCAAAAATGCGAACCCACGGCCGCTTTTCTCTTTTTTCTTCTTGCTTCCTCTTCAGTTCTTCCATAATAATGATCTCCTCATATACCGATAAATACCCCACCTTCTCTCTCTCTCTCTCTCTTGCACACACTCTTTGACTTCTTATTATCAAAGACAACGATATATATATACCCTGGACAGTACACTGGGAAACTCATACACTCTCTCTCTTTCTCTTCTTTTTTTGGCATATCTACACGCATCTACACTCACACTCATTATCACACACATCTACACTCACATTCATTATCACACACATCTACACTCACACTCATTATTATATATATAAGTTATTATTTTTTTTTTGACATCAAAATTTTTTTTTCCGACTGTCTCTAATTCAGAGCGTTTGGGAGATGATAGGATTACTTTTTGGTCTTTTTTTCTCTCTCTGATATGATACCTCGAATTATAATTCTCTTCTTCTTTTTCTTTTTCTTTTTTGATAAGGGAATGATCAATGACACTTCTCTCAGTTTACATACCTGTTGTTATGTTGCTCTTTTTCTGATATGGAAAGGTCGGTCTGTCTTACTATCAGAAGTCATCTGTCAGTGGTGACTTTTTGTAGACAGCATATCATCATTGTACATGTCCTAACGATTTGAATTCGAGTGTCAAGGTATCACAACTGCTTATGTACGCAAAGGCGTGCAAGTTTGCTGGAATGGTCTCGAAGCATTCGGATAAATTTAAGTTTTAACCTTGGAAAGGACGATCACGTGTTATGAATCGACTCCATAAAGAATCGAGAGCTGGTTCCCGGTTTTCCCAGTCGTTCGTCTCACGAAAATGCCAGTAAGCAAAACTTATTTCCGCTAGTGTAACACCCCATGGTTCTAATCGACAATGGTGAGGGTCCTCTTGCGGTTTTTTTTGCTCAATACCCGGACTTCGACTACAATCGAGGTAACTCAGCCACTGCCGAGTTTTATCGTTTGTGCGACGAGAATGGCTGGGAAAGAGATGACGACGAAAGGGAGGTGGCTAGGGAGGGTTTTCATAATGCATTGACGATGCAATTCAACGACAATTATGGGACAGATGTTAATGACCTTGCCACATGGCGAGCCCTCTGTTCCCGGTTGCGGATGAACCCAGCTCCCGAGAGTCTGCATGCGTGTCGGGAGGTGTGGAAAATTGTTTTTTTCAACCAGCTTCATCAAATAATTCAAGGGTTTATTCATTATTTCCAGGCCGTCAGAAGCAAGCATGTTAATCTCGTGGACTTGGTGGATAACTTTGACGCTCGGAAAAAAGTCCGCATATTCCCCACTGTGCTCGCTTTGAGCGAATACACCAAGCTCCATGGGAAATTCTTTCCAAAGGAGAACGCACATGCTGGGAATCTTTTGAAGTTTCTTTTGCGACAGATTATGAACCCTGAACTTGCTAGGATTGAAGGCAGACGTGCCCAAGGTCAGGGGAATATCCATGGCCGTGGACGTGCCCGTGGTCGCGGACGTCGAAAACGTCTCTAAACCGGCATTTTCGAACAGCTATGTTTGAAGGTACCTCTTTGTTCCAGCACAAACTTCAACAAGAAGTTCGACGCCCCTTCCGCTGTCAGTGTTTTCGCGGGAGTCGGACTCTTAAGTAGCTTTTGTGCTTTTTGATATTTTTGCTTTGCATCTTGGGGAAGAGAAAATGTGCTTGTATTAGGCGCCTTGTGAATGGCCTATCATAATGACCCCCAGTGTCTTGGAAGTTTCGATGGAGGTGTCAATTATACTAGTATATATATAAGTTTTTTTAACATAAAATTCTTTTTTTCTGTCTGTCTCTCAAAGATATCCAACTCCACAGGATAATTTTTTTGGTTTTGGTCTTTTCTCTGGATATGATACCTCGAATTATAATTCTAGTCTTCTTTTTCTTTCTTTTTCTGTTGTTATGTCCGACACATTGTTGACTCTTTTTCTGATATGGAAAGGTCTGTCTGTCTTAATACTATCAGAAGTCATTTGTCAGTGGTGACTTTTTGTAGACAGCATATCATCATTGTCCTGACGATTCGAATTCGAGTGTCATCAAAAGGTTTCATAATAGGGGTACATAGAAAGAGATACATATGTAAGTAGAAACATCTCTCCATGAACCGCTTGCGCAACCCTCACAGTGGGGATTAGCAAAGAGATAAGTAAAAAAATGAATTTATGTGTAAACCAGAATAGCCATCTTTACCGTTGGCTGTAGCGAGCAGGTCTATGTCGACTATCAAGACAGCTGATGGGGTCTTGCCTTTGTTACCGTCACACGCCTCATGTGTAATCCGGTTAGGGTTTCAAAGCTCAGGATTGCACTTGGATATCAACTGTGAACTTGGGCAGATAAAGACGCCTTTTATTATTACTCATTTTTGTATTATAGCACATGGTCGACTTATTGTATGGATTTTCTGCCGGCAGGATGCATGTGACATGACACGCAACCACAGGAGCCAATGCCCCAGACTGAAGATCGTGAATCAAGGTCACCTCCGAAAAAGTACACCTGCTACAGTAGACTTTCACATATTGCATAAATAATTTAATTCATATTTAATTCATTAAAAATTGGCTTAACAAAGGCTCATCCTCGGATATGCCGGAAATTATCCACCCATCCGATTGGCATTAGAGGTCCAAGTCTACCAAATCATAATTATTTTTAAAATATTTAAAATGATTTTTTTGTAATTATGCATTATGAGAAAGTCTACTGTACTACTAATGGTAGTAGAACCAATTTGTGACGCGGTCACTAGTAATGACTGACCTTAAGTTTGATATCTGCGGATATCTAGAAAAAATCCACGCGGTGGAAAGGAGAAGAAACCCCGCGGTGGCTTGAGACTCTGTTTCCGCATTAAACAAGTCTCAACTACAACCCGACTATGTATTTTCACTTACAAGCACCTTGCCGCTCAAAATGGGTGCCATCCAGTGAACACTAGGTCTTGTCTACTCCGCCAAAATCGATTTTAGACAGTAGTACATTTCGAGTCTAGCAGTGGGGGAACACTGCCAGATCATCCCGGCATCTGCAAACTTGAAGTACGTTGCTGGAAATCAATTTCAGCAGTGTACTTCAGGTCCGCTGGTGCAGGGATACTGCCAGTGACTCAGATCAGCATACCAACTACAAGGCTGGGAATTTTCGATCTGCCTTTTGCCTCACGTTGAAATCCACCCGTTTCGAGCCACTGCCCATTGTTTTAATTAATTTAGATTGTAGATATTATCGACGACACACTTTGGTTGGTGCTATTCCTGTCCAGAGATACATCTATTTTATTTCGTGTTTACAGTTTTAAATTTGTGACAAATGAAGTAAATTTCTCGAATGGCTTTCCAAACAGTGTTATCTCAAGTCACAGTGACTCATACCAATATATAATACGTGTCACACTCCTGCATCGCAGTGCCATGGACCCCAGAGATGGGCGGAAGAAGCTCAAAAATTGACATCTTGTGTCAACTTTTGACCTGACCGGTGTGGAACGGTAAGGGTGATGCTATATGGTCCGAATGCAAAAAATTGATTTCTCTATTGAGTATAAAAAGGTGGGAAAGCCACCGACTGGAGATAAACTTTTTCCTCGGTAAAGAAAAGGTATGTGAAATCTTATAAAAATTATCTCTCCTTAAAAAATTCAATTAGAGACACTATGTTACTAGCCTGGACAGACGAAGCTTGGCGATGGTTTAAAAAGAAGGATAACCGAAGGTGGTATCCCAATCCGCATGTGGATCAGGCCCAGAGCTGGAATGAGGGTTTTGTCGAGGAGTTCGTCGCCATCCACATCGATCATATTCCCAAGAACGTCCAGCGCAACGGCAAGGCGCTCATTCGGTAAGCTAGAATAAAATCTACATAACCTCCGAGTCTGATCCACCATCAGGGCAGCGGCTCACATCGGTGGAAGGTATGAAGATGAAGACGAACATGTCACTCTTCAGATCCTTGATGCAGAAGGACAACCGATTTATTTGCCCGTTAAGTTGAGTAATGGCGAAACCCGAAATTTACCAACTTTTCATGGTTATACTGGTCGAGACCGCGACGAGGTCAATAAAACCGGTCAAAATAACAAGAACGTCGAGGTCGATGATGCGCATGAAGTCCCAGAGCCGACCGCGCTTGTACTTCGAGGAGTAGCTGACTTGTAATACGTGATTGTAAGAAAAAGAAATGAATCGACGTAGACTTCAATTGCCGGAAACTTAAAACTGTTGTCAATCGCTGCCAATGGGTGAAGGGGGAGCAGTCGTACATATTGGTGCGGATTCGGCGCATGACTTTACGGGAGAGCCGGACGTTGCACCAGTGGAAGACGTTGGTGGCGAGGTTCAACAAGGGAGATTACGCTGAATGCTGGCGACTTGACCTCTTCCTTGGTCTTATCCGCAACAAGGGACAGGAGGCGAAGAGTTTCGTTGGCGAGGACATTGCCTAAAGGAAGTTCGCTACCGGCCTTGGAGGTAGCACTGGTGATCTTAGCCCACAGTTCGGCGAACTCTCCTTCCTTGACTTTGATTGAGAAAGCGTCGGCGAGAAGAACGGGTTGATCTTCGTCTTGGACACGGACTAACAGGGCAGAGTGGAGAGCAGTGGTGAAATGGGGGTGGGTAGAGAAGGAGTTGGAGGCCGTTGTGGGAGGAGAGAGGAGAGAGGCCTGAGTGAAAGGATGCTTGTGGACCAACTCAAGAAGTCTGTCGCGGATCGGTAGACTGGTCTCTGCATGTTGGGAATAAATCCCAAATCGGAATTGATGATGTGGCAGCATCGAGCACTCGCAGAGCTTAATCCCCCACTCCTCCTGGTACGAGCAGCACGAAAGCTGCGAACGTCCAAGACAAGGCGGCGGTTGATTACGGCGCATCAAAAAAGCTGTGAGTCGATGTGTAAGTATACAAGCACCACGATTGCCACCTCGCCTGGCGTACTTGTTGTTGACGAGGAATTGGCTTTGGTAACAAAAAAAGACTCCCGTGAGCATGCGAGATTCATGAGAATTAAGAATGACATACGCGGCGACAATTAAATTGTCGAAACTATTTCCTATTGGAGAGCTCCTGACTGCACTGAGGCATTTACAAAATAGACTCGAAAAATATTAGCTGCAACAGGATCCGTTCCCCTGAATCTTCCCTCCTCCTCGTCTTCACTCCCTACCATCGATTCAAAGTAAATATTCATAACTTTATACGACATGGGGGAATCTTTGGGGCTTACGAAGTTGTGAACGCGATTCTCGAACTCAGAGAATCGGGAGAGGCTTGATGACTGAAATCTGTGGTCCCATGACTTAGACGTTATAATAGGATTTTTGTTCAAATAAACTGAACCACTTTGTCAAGAGGAAAATCGGCGAAGCAGCTTCGGAGCACCACCAAAGGCAGGGATCGGAGTAGGCGATTGCGTGAAGGTTCCAGGATGATGACGACGCGGGTAGACTCGACGCAAAGTCAAAGTCCATGGCACAACCGACGCAAAGTCAAGTCCCGAGCCACGACCGACGCAAAGTCAAGCCGTGAACAGAGAAAAAAGAGAAGAGTAAGCAAAAATGAGGATGTAGTGACAGGGAAAGACGAAGAGATCATGTAAACAAACAAAAATACAAATCTCCGAGCCCCATTTTGCTGTAAAGAAGTCCAAGGAAGCTGGGCAGCAGGTGTTGGGAAGGATGCAGATGAGGAGAAGATTGGTGGTATTTTGAGTTTACCGATTGCATGTAGAACAGCGTCGATCCGTCAAACGTTAACAGTGTATTTTCCCTTATATTGGTACATAATTTACATACCAAATTTTTACCTAGCCGGAGTTTTGAGGGAAGCTTCCCTTCTCATTGTACTCTACCCCGCCTCCAGCTTACCACTGTATCACACCTTAACGTTCGCCGAACCCCACAGTCCAGGAGGAGTTCACCAGGATGGGTGAATTTCTTAAGTTCGTTGAATTCTGACAATTCTACAACATGATGCACATAGACAGTAATAAGGGTAGTATCAAATTGAGCTGCAACTTCAGGCACTGCGAAAAGATTATATGCAACATATGAAAATTTAGATATGGATCACAAAAATCTAAGCAACACAGTCCATTGGAAAGAGGCGATGAGGGACTTGAGCTGCACGTCCAAAGTAAAGATAGAACTGTTGACAATAATACTTCGTGGCAACCTCCTCCAGATCTGTCGCCTGTTGGCCAACAAGAGATTGATCTGCAAGATCAAAGGTGCGGGGCTTTCTCCCTTTCCAGGCCATCATGACGTGAACCATTCGTTGCAAATACGGAAGGCGTTCCCGGAGATCATCGGCTGCCAAGCCATAATTGCGATTTGGAAGAGGTATAGACTT
>QDKV01005193.1_pt1 | contig 33175 bp, 32 predicted proteins | sample 1861101 | NCBI WGS metagenome assembly QDKV01 (sample SAMN04275158, study PRJNA302643) | Fungus metagenome, whole genome shotgun sequencing project. | isolation source: fruitbody | host: Mallocybe terrigena | place: Sweden | collected 2013 | reverse complement strand
TGTACGGGTACGGGTTCCTGCGGGTACGGGTACGGGTCTGGCTGGAGATACCCGGGGGTTACCCGTGCCATTCACTAATACCCGTGATGAGCCCTAGCCATGGCTATTTTTCAGGATTTTTTCAATACTGTCATATAATAATTGGTTCTGTCATTTGCCACTCCATGGAATATTATAATAAATTTTTATAAAAAAGACATAGTGTTCATAGTAATATATTTGATGTCCTGGGATGTCAATTTTTCATCCACCATATTCTGTGATGCTGTTAATGAGGACAGGAGGAGGGTGCCACCCAGCCCCACTCCTGACATGGGAAAAGAAATTAGAACTGATTTGATGTGCTTGACATGGTTACAACTTATGGTGGTTATGGTTTAGAAAGACTCTAACCAGGGTTGCATTTCAAGCTCCAAAAAAGGTGTTTAGAAATAGCATTTCAAGATAGCACTATGGGGAGTCACCCACTTGTCAGATGTTCTAACGCGTTAACCAAATAAGGGAGTGCACCAATTCTGACTCAGAGCCCCTTCAACTCAAATACGGAGAGGAGCGGAATAACAAGGGAGGCGCATTGACTTCAACTCACGGATAATTTATCGCACGCCGCCTTTGCCTTACTTAAATTTTGTAATAATCATCCATTCAATTGTGCTGCAGGATAATACACGACAGGATTAAATGGGCTTGATTTTGAAGTGCAATGAAATAAGGGAGAAGATAAAGCACTGATTCCGACATTACCAATGCGAAACTCAAAAATGCGTTCGACGTCACGTACCCGAAGATCCTGGACTAAGTAGTAGAAAATGCGAAGACCTTCGGGATCTTCGCTGTCTTGAATGTCAACAAGTGCGCCAATCTTAGCGGTCTTAAATCGGATGAGAATAAGTTAATGCATTGAAGAGACATATGAGTATACCTCGAAGGAAATGTGGTCACTGCCGACACGTATTTCGAGCTCCTGCTTCCCAACAATGTTTTTTTTGGGCCAGTTAGAATCATCCTCCCTTTTCACAATGGTTATCGGAAAAAATTACTGTGTAAGCAAGAGAAATTACTTTGTGATTTCACTAGATTCTACTATGCGCTTGAGCTCCTTGACCACTTGAGGACCAATCCACACTGTAGGTACACCAATAGTCAAGTTATAAAGAAAAGCAAAGATTGGGGCAAACGACGTGCTTTCTTTTCTAATCAAACTATCATTTCTGTAGTTTGAGTTGTTTGCATAGCGCAAACGACCATGGGAGTATTCAAATTCAAGGAATTCGTGGCCATGCTTTCCGGAGTGTCCAGTGCTGTCAGTCGACATCCCGTTTTAATAATGGTCGCTATTATCCAAAAGAGAAAAATCTTACTAGTATCTGCAGTATAAAAGTCAATTGTGCCTACAAGTAATCCGAATAGGGCATACCTACCTTAGGTAGAAAGGGTCGTTCTCGACTTTGGACATGGTGAAGAATACTATTTAACTTGTTCAAAATGAGGCGGACGTGCACGGTCACTGTCACACGTAATGCGTTACTTCTCCTAAGTTTAAGACGACTAGAACGCTTATAAAATCGAACGGCCGAATGATAATCGCTTCATTTTCTGACTGAAGACAATACCGACTAGTTGTCACCGATATATGCCTACCCTTGACGTTAACTCACTCTATGTTCAAATCCGCCGTCGGCTAATCGAAACAGGAGAGTGGGAGTAGTAAGTAGAATCATAATTTCGTTCCCAACATCTCTTCAACATCCGCATCTTGCGTAGTATTCGTGCAGGTTTAGGTGGAAGGCTCAACGAGAGTGGTTGGATTGATGACGTGCAGCACAAGAGTAAAGGTTTGTGAATTTGTAAATGCTCTATGTTCTGCTGCTGCATGTAAATTTGTGTAGAGTCCGCAAGAAATATGGATCCTCTTTCTTTTCAGGTGCTGCTTGGGGAGACCGCACCTCGTGCCCTGGGTATGTCGGCTAATGACATTTTTCTGCAAGTCATCCAACCTGTTACTTTGTAATTAGCATCAGTGCCACTCGCTGTCAAGAGAGACATTCTAAGTATAATTCGACAAGATATCGAGAAGCATATTGAATAAGGTTTCGCAGTGTGGTATTATTACTCGTATACGATAATGGCATTAGCGCATATGCCATCCTCTCGATAAACTACAGCTTCGTGGTAATTAACTTTGCCTCCTTCAGGATAAGTGGCTGCAGTGACCTGATTGATGAAAATGTAAGTTCGGTAAAAAGCTGGATTGGAGAAGGACAAACAGAATTGTATAGATGAGGGGCATGTTGCATGTCATGCGAAGCTTCATACATAGTTTTCGATCTTCCAAGCACAACATGGTTCACGATCATGATACGACTCCGCAAGTTATCATTGGTATTGGATGTATAATCATCGGCCTTGGATGAAACAAGAGTACAGTATATTCCAGGGCCAAACATTCGCGCGCCTTTTGCTCTTTCCATGTTGTAGGACCCTTTGAGAATGCGACAGAGATTGCAGTCGTCTCGATTGCAGGACGTGACATCGGAGGGTGATTCAGCGATGCGACATGCACGTCTCGTTCCATGGAATTGCAGTTGGGTATTTCCAACTATATTACTAAGGAGATGCTGTTGAATACAGTCTACAAATGAGATGGAAGACGAGGACAAACCTATAATCACAGAATTTCGCCAGGTGAATCAGGCCAGAACCCGAATATGCGACGTAAAAAATCCTCTTTATTGTAGGCAATATTTTAGTTGAGTGCTTCCACCCATCGCAGAACTTCTTGGCGACTTGAGAATTAAAATCAACTAAAGGAGGAAGAGACAGACTAAAAAGTTGCATACTAAACACATATTCCTCCTCGTTCGGCTGGACATGTATGAGGTTCTACAGCCAGCAGTTGGTAGGTACACATGATCAAAATATTTGATAACACACCACGGGTGAGGTACAGCAGGAATGAATGTGGACATGACCTGAAGCATCAAGAGCGGCGTGAATCATGGAAGAAGCAAAATTGGTCTACAACAACGGTGAACGAGCGCTTGGCAAGTTGTCCATCGGAATGTGTCACCCGATATAGAAACAGAAACATGCGGCATGCATCCTCCGTATACGCTGTAGTACGCTGGTCTTCTTCGACTCGTAGATTCTTCCAACAACAGTAGATATGACCGTATTCAAGTTCATTCAATGAGTGCCCATTATGATTTAGTAATAGAAAAGATGCAGTTGGCTCGTGGGAACCGTCAACTTGTCATAATTTTCTCTCAACCATGATGTTGGGAGCCGTTTGTGCTCATTCAACGCGTCGGAATTCCGTTGCTCTCGTTCGACAACTGCGTCGACCGATTACAACAGCAAAGTGTGTGATAAAGTTTTTTTTCAGAAATATTTATCTGACCGCTCGAAGGGTGGCAACGAATAACACTGGAGATGGGTTAGCATAACATTACCTTGACCTATTATAACTACTAATCACCGTCAACAGACAGCGATTCGATTACCGGGCACTGAGGTTGAAGCATGATCCAACCCAATTGCCGCTTAAACGAAATCTTGATCCATGGGATGAAGCATTCACTGAGGAAGAATATGCCATGACCCTTGTACACGGACGCAGCGTCCATGAACCCTTCCTTCATGCTCGCACGCATGATATTCCGGTGGCCAACATCCACTTCCGTTCTCATCACATCGAATTACTGCGTCTCTTTACCCACTTCGTATTGCACGCCGCTTCCTCTTTAGGCATACCGACGTCTGGAGTTGCCTCACTGCCAACAAAAAGGACGCTTTGGACCGTCCCCCGGAGTCCCTTCGTGCATAAAAAGTCACAGGAAAATTTTGAGAGGAGGGTGCACAAGAGAGCTATCAAAGCTTGGGACGCAGATGCTGAGGTTGTGCAGAGGTGGATCGCGTATCTCAGAACTCATGCTCTTGCAGGAGTGGGTATGAAGGTGACCACTTGGGACAGGGTTCCGATCGGTATAGGAAATGGGAAAATCCTATATCGGGACGAAGATGAAGCTACCCCGAGATTAATTGCGCCAAAGGAGATAAAACAGCTTGGGAAGAAGATTGCGAAGGAAGAAAGGGCAACTGCGATATAGAACGGAGCCAGCAAGATATCATCTGCATAATATATCCAACTTTGTCTTCATGCATTTCAACATTTTAAGTGGAAATACCACGAAACCACTGATATAATCACTCTAGGTGGAAGGGGTGATTACGCTTTTCAGAGGTATTAGTATACGTAGATATGCAAAGTACAGAATCAATCATGCATGAATGGCGCTGCTCTTATCGCCGAGCGATGGACACAATTGGATAGTTGGAAATTGGAATGCACCGCGCCCCATGATTTGGACCAAGGTCAAATGAGTCATGTGTGCCGGCCCAGTTCGCACCGCGACAGCAGTCGTGGCACTGGTGTCAGTATGAAACGCCAACTATCAATCATATGTCTTGGACATATAGGTGAGTAAAGTCCTCAGAATGAAGTGTAGAATAATATTGATACTATGAAGTCCCGCAATCAGTAACCAACGGCCAAGAATACACACCCCGGAAACCATGGAAGGAGCTTATCAAGAGTGAATTGTTATTTCAGTATATCAAGTACACTCACACCCTCTGTAAGTGGATATCTCCGATGATAGCCATGTGAATGCTCTCTTATCCATATGCAGCTTTTCCCGTTGTCGCGGTGATACGGTGATAGAATCAGCCCGCGGTACGTTACTTTGTCTCCGGTGCTTTCGGCTCACTTATCCTTCCATTCCCTTACTTGAACCTCCAGTTTCTTGGATTCTACCTGGGCCGTCGTACAAGTGGAACTATGGTTACCTTTACTCTTTCTCGCTCTGTCGCGCTCATCTGGGTGTTTGCGAACTTGGTTTCCACGTCTTTCGCCCAGACGAACAAATTGTTTCAGTGGCAGTTTGATAATTCTGTATGTCCTTTTTTTTGGTAATCTTGTCGACGCTTGGCAAGCTGACCATACATTCAGCTCCTTTCTTCGTCTCTGCCGACTTGCTCACCTTTGCCCGTTATCGTCAAATCTTTCAATACAACGACCAACGCTACGTCGGGGACCCCGCCATACTACATGGTATCGTATGCACTGGATGACACACCATATACCACCCTCATTGGACTCGACAATTCTTCCCTCAGCTGGACGGTGACTCATCCCGTTGGTACGTGCCTTTTCCAGGCCCACGGTCAAACAAAATTTTACTTTTTGCTAGGAACCAGACTTGTTCTAAGTGTCGTTGATGCTAATGGAAGCGCTGGTGGTGTTTCGCCCAAAATCTTTACCGTTATTGGTATATCTTAATCGCTTCGAAGTCTAAAAACTGATCTCATCTATTAACTTACAGCCGGTCAAACTACAAATTGTGTTACTCACCCACAGCAGACGACGCCTCCGTTCCAAATCACTGCTAACGTCACAGGTGACTTGCTTACGTGCCAACCATGGGGAATTTCCGTGAAAGGCGGGGCTCCTCCGTACACCATAACGTTCCTTCAACCTAGCTCACCTGTTGTCACAAATGCTTCACTGGGATTTGGCGACGATCACTTCACGTACATCAATCGCGCCGATCCAAATAATCAATTAATAGGTGTGTAAAAACTCTCGACTACTTTGCCTAATTAAAAGCTAAAATTAATGGTGATCAGCCGCAGTCAGTGATTTGTATGTTGAACCATGACCTAATGATCATAGACATGATTTAATATATTTGTTTCACAGGACAGGTCGGTGGGCTAACGGAACAGCAATAGTAAACGCTATAGGTTCAGTTCTCAATAAACCTTTTGTACTCGACAAAAAAGACTCATTTTCAATGTCAAAGGTTCTTCCGATGTGGCGTGCACTGGTCTGGTCAGCTCAAGCGGGAACAGTACGGTGATCGATCAGCAAATGAAAGATGCGAAAGCTGCTGAAGACGCCAAAGCCAAGAAGAAGCAACGAATTATCCTTGGGGTCACCATCCCTCTCGCCTTGTTGCTTGCCGCCGCCTTGGGTGGCCTTGGATTCCTCCTCTATCGCAGACGCCAGAAGATGAAACAAGAAGAGGTGGCTGAAATATTTGTGGACAACGTAGAGACAGATGGTCCTATTACTCCTGTTAGTTACTATTCCCACTCTGCGCCTCCTATTCCATCCAAAAAACGTTCGGAGATCAACCAACATCCGACTTCCTTCATATCGTCTCCGGGTGGAACAAGTGCCGAGCCTGGATCTCCAGAACGTCTTTCTCATTCCGGTGTCGTGCCTGCAGATGGTGTGCCTGCAGGTGGTAGTAATGGGGAAGAACTGGTGATACAACATACGGATGCGAGCGAAGTTAAAGAGCTGCCCCCGCCGTATAAAGATAACAGGGCCGACGGCCCATCCGCAGTATGAAAATTCCTGATTGTGGTTTTTCTTTTCCTTGCTTCTTATTTTGGATTTAGTATATACACAAGCTAGCTTACCTGTTGATCGTGTCGGATATGATCTCGAGGTGTCGAATGTAGGTGTAATTTACCTTTTATTTTTGGAACTACTTCGATATTGCAATAATTACAGTGACCTGTTCACTTGTAGGGAATTAGTAGTCATCTAGTTACTATGTCAGAAAACCAACGGTCCTGATATATGCGGATAGTCACCTGCTATAGAATATCAGATATCTACGTAATTACATGAGACTCCGCAGGCGTGTAAATTAACATTTTTTATCGTTGTTTTCTGACTACTTGCATGATGCTAAAGCGAAGGACCCTCGTAGCCTTTGAGGAAAGTGATACTAGTACTGGTTCGGATGTTAAGCGTCAGAAGAAGTTCGCGGTCGGTTCAAATGTCTCTTACTCATACCTAGAACTCAAATCTCACAGCTCTCAATGGACAGCACTGCTACTAACGATGATCTCTCCAAACGAATTGCATATCATATTGACAAAGAGCCAAATATGTTCATTCTCGAGCTTCCTGGCGGTTTTGAGCTTCTGAAGAGTGAGTTGTCTCCCTTCCTCTACAAGCCCTTCCTGACCACTTTTTGGAAGTCGCATTCTCGATACAATTCGTGACGACGACATTGTCACTGCAAGAGCAGTCTCGATCAGTCCTAACGCACCCATCGATAATCCTGCCGCTTGTAAGTGGGGTCCATTGCTTGGTTTTAACTTCCCTCATATCTCATGTCTCATATGTCAATCTCTCCCTGCGTCCATCTCGCCTACGTTGGCGCAATTCAAATAGCCTCCCCTCCTAGACCATCTCTTGCGGAACCAAAGGAACCACGCACGCCCGTCACCGTCGGGGCACAAGGAGCATCACTGCAAACCGAAGGTACGTCTACATATTATCCTCCTCTTTTACACTTTTGTACACTCTTTTGACAGATTCGCCCCGTATTAATCAGTCACAGGCCAGGGAAGGGATGTCTGCAGCACTCAAACCTTTCCACCAGTACATTCGGTGTTTGGCGGAAGGGACATTGGATTGTTATTTCAACTCGACGCCACCAATGGCTTTGATTCCAGATCTGCAAGATGTTCAGTTTCCCAAGTCGAACAATCTTCTACTCCACGACCTGGGCAATCACCCAGACAAAGACCGGCTTCGCGTCTTGTTTAAACCTGGTACAGTGTTTATCCTTTCCGTCGTTTTCATGGTGGAAAGGTAATCCTCATTTTGCTTGGTATAGCCACTTATTTGCCGTCTCTGGCTCCGGCAAGACACGCCTTTCACTCGAGGGGCTTTGTCTCCACTGGGTATTATATATATCATGCCGACCTGGCTCAGAGACACTAGTAGGTGGTTCCCGGGACTTTACCAATTCAACTAAGACAATGGAAAACATGAGGGACTGGGACAACATTGACGGATTCAACGTTGGTGTCGCATGTCGTATCTTTGAGATGGTTCTATGTGCTCGTTTCTTTGTTCTAAAGCACCTTTTGGAACAACTGCCACCTGATACAGATGCGGTGAAAGCTCGACGGAGATGGGTCCTTATCCAAGCCATGCCCCCCTATTTTGAAAACAAGGATATCTTCAGCATTGTCCTTGCAAAACTTCATGAGGCGGACACTGATGTCTTGATGAAACTTACAAAATCCATCTACAACGATCTGCCAGGCATCGCAGAAAATGGTATTTTCCCACCGGGCGAACAGCTTTTCGTCGTGGTCGACGAAGCCCAAGAGGCTTTCGAGTATCTGAAGGAATCCCTACCTTCCACCATCGGGTTTGAGTAGCGTCCCGTTTTGCATCCATTCCACGCATTTCTTTGGAATGCTGGATATTTTCAGGGTGTCATTCTTGCAGGAACTGGTCTACCGATGAGGATTGTTAAGAAAGCGGTAGGTTCTCAAACTGCAAAATTGACAGAGCATCCCAAGGTCTTTGTTGATGTCGGGCGATTCAAGAAAGGCGGGGTAGACCAGGAGAATTATATCCGCAAGTACCCTCCACAACTTGACCGCAGTGTGATGGACCGCGTAACATATTGGTTTACTGGACGGTGAGTGTAGCTGAGGATTGTGAGACACAGCACTGATGCTTAATCACCACAGTTACCGATTTACGGCCAGCCTGATCGAGCTACTACTCGAGACGCAGTCACCGCACCGTGTTCTTAGTGCTTTCGCGGAGTTCTTGACGGGATTCACCATCAAAGATGCCCTTGACCTAGAAGAACAAGAACAACCTCTCTCGAAACACACACTTCGTCGGATACTGGACTATGGAACCCTCGGTAATGCGCATTGGCTCTTTGAGACACGAGAACGTATAATACCATCTTGACCCACTGCCTTTTTAATACACCTTTCTAGACATTCACTTGTTAATACGCCTTTCTCGCGCTCTCGTGCGATGGAGATTTGGGAGTCAAGCGTCCGTTCCAATGGAGGCAGACATGAACGACATCATAATGCTTGGCATCGGCCACATGGAGACTTCCCCTGGAAAAACATTCCTACCAACAAAGAGCTACACCGTCTATCTTTCCGAACCACTGGTCGTTTTATACTTAAGTTCCCTCTTCACAACGGAGGAAATCGCGAAGCAGGCATTCGCTTCGGGAAAGAACAACCAGGCGCTGGGATCCGAATATGAAGAGGCTGTACTTCTGCTGATCTTGCATATGTTTGGAGGCAAAACTTGCACCTTATCCGATGCTTTCCACACTGACCAGCCATGGGGCTCGAGAAAGGTGACTTTGGTGTCGTTGAAACGCAGATTTGATGGTATAATGCAGAGCTGTCCGGTATCGTCGTCGTCGGGCAGCTCCGATCGCCTGGGTTTCAAGGCGATATCCCCTGAAGACGTTCTCAGCTTCCTCGAAAATCCGGATGGAAAGTGTTTCCTGTTTCCCGATTGCCGTATGGGTCCCGATCTCTTCTTTTTCCTTCAAGATGTGGAGACCATGGAGTTGATGGGTGTCCCAGTGCAAAGCAAATTAATGGAAGGACTTTCTCCAGCGGCCTGGAATCGTGCCGTTCAAACTGTGACTCCCGAACACTTCTACACGGTCAAAGTATGTATCACATTCGACTTTGTATTGCTGCACTCATGTCATTGTAGACGAAGGACGGAGACCAGATGCAACATGCTCCAGTAAAGTATTCCGATCTGTCAAAGGACAGTACGAAGGCCTCCAATCTGTATCTAGGGGCTGCCGAATACAAGCCTGCAGTTCCCGAACCCAAAATGAAGCTTTGCAGCACGACTACGTTAGAGAAGACATTTGCGAATAAGTCTCAACGGAAAACGCCCAAGATACTGCGCATAATCGCAACCGTTGATGACAAACAAGACAAGAGGGAGGCGGAGGGGGTGACTTGGGAGTTTTGCGGTGGGATTGTATGCAAGAGTATCTCGGTTCAACAGTACATGATGCATTGAAGAAGTCACTTGTACCTTAATTGCGGACAGACATTCCAAAACGCACTGTGGCTCGGAGTGTTCTTAGGGCCATGGTAGATTGACTGTCAATGAATGTGCCAGTGGCAAGAACAACATGGAGGTTTTGAATTCTGTCAAATGTGTTTGGAAGTCAAGTTTGTCAACTCTGAAAGGTACCTGAAAGTGTGCCGGAAGTAAAAGAGGTTGGATAAGGGTATGTCGGTGACGAAGGATCCAAAGGACCCAAAGGTGCGACTCGGAGTTCCTGATAATATTGTTCGAGAGACCTAGACGCATTCTGAAATGCCTCCTTGAAGGTGACGTATAGTAGTAACACGTTGATATCACTGCTATGGTAGTGATATGGAATTGCCGTAGAAAACATCTGAACATTTGGTTTCCCAGTCTATGTTGCACCGGCGAAACAATGTAAGGTCCTATGAGCACTTTTATGACCACAAACGAAGTAAACCAAGCAAACTTGCCGAAAATTAGCAGGATTATACAGGAGATACTGGGAAGCATATTTCCTTGTAGCCGAGAACCACTTGAAGATAAGGTTCACAGTTCGTAGAGCAGACTTCGTTCTTCAACTCTGCAAGGACATAAAGGTGACCAGCAAAAAAAAAGCTTCCATTCTTCGTGTGGTTCCGATGATTTTGTTGGGTTGCATGACGATACCAGCGGTGCAGAACAGTTCCAGAATTGCTGTTTCTCGAACAAATCAATTTAAATAGTCAATGTACAAACGTTCTTTTATCAATCAAACAGAAGAAGACGATATACGAGTTGCCCTAGGCCGCATTTCAAAAATCGAACGCCTCACTCCTCCACCCCTCCTTCCTCTTCTCACCCTGCTTCTTGTTCTCTACACTCTTCCTAAATCCTTCAACCCTCTTCTTTCCTTCCTGCAAGGCCTCGCCAGCGGCCTCCTTCACCTCTCCCAACTTCTGTCCAGCCACCACACCGGGCAAGTCCACATCCATAAGCTCACCCACCTTCTTCGCAATCGGCTCACTTCCAGTCCCAAGCGGACCCCTCTTCTCTCCACTCAACACCTGAGGTTCAACACCCACCGCCAACACCCTCGCCTTTTCGCCTTTCTCCTCGACAATCACACCCGTCCCCGAAGTCCTCATTCCAACCCCCGCACCACCAGCCTCACTTGCCTCCCTCTCCAACTTTCCGATTTCACTCCACAGAGCCGCCAACACCGCCCCTCCTCCCTCAACACCCAGGTCCTCAAACACCTTCTTTCTGTCCCTCACATCCCACGCCACGCCATCAGCCCACTCAACCAGACCTCTCACTTGCGCACCCATCGTCTTCTGCAACGCCTCCTTCACGTGCCTCCTCACAAGAGGCTTAAAGACACCCACCAGCAACGGGTGGTTCGATTCCCTCACCACAATCTCAACATCATCGTGAATATCCACAGACGCATGCTCGACGATGTTGAACCGCCGGAGCGATTCGCGGCTCTGTGGGCCCTTGAGGTTTTCGGGGATCAACCTCACTTTGAGATCGACAGACACGCCTTGAGGGGGGACCTTTAACCCCAATAAACCTGTAAGCTCGGCAGGTCCGACGGTGGCGTGCTTGTCTTTGTACCAGAACGAAACGTCTTTGAGGTCGAGCTGAATGGCTTGGACCTGGATACGAGTCAACGCGCCAAACCTCATCTCGGCGTCAGTGCTTGACGATGTCTGAATGTCAACATCGGTTATATTGCGAATGTAGACATGCGAAGGCAGGACGTTGAACGACGAAATGTCCAAGTTTTCAAGGACAAACTCAATATCCTCATCCTTGAATTCAGTTCTATAAAAACACATCAGCATATTTCGTTAACACAAACAAAAAAAAAGAAATATACCTCGGAATAGGAACATCCTTCAACCTTTTCAACACCCTCGGCAAATACACTTTGAATAAATCCTGCCAAAACCACGTAGCTTCTTCTATCGCCTGCTTCATCCCACTCTCAATCTCGTCCTTTGCACCTCTCAACCCATTCTTCACGTCCAGCCCCAACTTCCCCTGCGCCTCACTCACCCTCTTCAGATCCCCATGGTCTTTCACCCCCCGCTCAATCCTACTCCACTCACTCTTGACACCCTCAATAATATCACGCCACTTGTCGTCCTTTTCCCGAATCCTTTTCGACCTTGCACGAAGATTATGGCGTCTAGCCTTGGCGTCCTTTGAGCGAGCATACTCGAGCTCGCCAAGACACTTCCTGTTGTACACCAGGAATTCATCAAACCAAGAGCTGAGCTCCTCGTCCTTGACGATAACGTTGGCGCCTTTCCTCAACGTTGCGATGAGAGGATCGAGAGAGGTGCCGGCGACACGCTCGAGGAGGGTGCGCAACCCTTCGAATGCTTTGGGAATGTGCTGCTCAGCTGTGGGATCAGCGAAAAAGCTGGTCAGGGTCACGTCTGGATCGCCAGCCAAATCAAACGTCTTGTGAAGGCGCTTCTGGAGGACGGAAAGGATGGTGTCGAGGGCTTCTCGGTACGAAGAATCAGCCTGAGCGCGTTCCCAAATCTATAAAAACATCATCATCATCAAGCAAGAGCACAAAAGAATGAATGAACCAACCGAATAATAAGCGTCCTTCAACTTGTCCTCCGTCTTTTCCTTACTCTCCTTCACACCCTCCTTCACACCTTGAGCAGTACCAATCACGGACACACCGGCCTCCTTAACAGTATCAATGCCGTGTTCCCAAGCAACCTTTGGATCCCTCTCTTGTTTCAATCGTTCTTTATCCCTCCCAAGTGGGTCCCTCTTGCCCTCCTGCACATCACTCTCGATCCTTCTAAGCTGTTCCTTTGTAGACCCCGCTTGTCCCTCAAGAATCTCTGCGGCATCAGCGAGAGAGGTACGGATGAAGGATAGCAAGTCCTCGTAAAGGACGGACCCTTCGGAAGTGTAGGAAGACCACCAAACGCGAAGGAGGGTACGAATTGAACCGCGTAACGTATCAAAGTCCTTGAGAGCTTGTTCTTTTTCCACAGAAGCTTCCTTGGTAGAGGTGATGTCTCCTTGGGCGAGGTGATAAATAGTTTCCTGTAAAGTATTGTCCGCTATCACAAATCATGTCAGACAACATCGTTTTCTCTCGCCAAAAAAACTCGAACAGACCATTGTTATTGTTGGCAAACTGCTTATAAGCATCCAACACCTGCCTAAAGTCATCGGCGAGCAAACGACCTTGAGCAGTGAGAGCAGACTCGTTGTTGTCAGGCTCGACTTGAGTTATCCCTACCTCGTTGAGATAGTTGACGAACTGGTTGAATTGTTGGGTGGATGGCAATTTGCCAGCCTTGATAGCAGCGACGACGGAAGATGCTTTGTCCATTTTGTTAGAATGTCTGAGACAAGCTAGTTGGTCGGATTATATAGAGGAAATTCGACTCCACCTATTGCATGACGCGATGACGTTTCGCTCCATATTTTTTCTGTTGTTTTCGTTCTCGTCATCTTTACACTCCAAACACGCTGTAAAAAAAACAGCGGGCGCTTGTAAACAAGAAAGAGGGAAAATGACGTCAACAGGCATCAATCGATCAAAGATGTCATCGAATTTGGTGCTGAGATCCGCAAAAGCCTGGAAGCCGTTTAGGAACGCATGTTTATGGTACCGATTTAAAAAGGAAGCCTTTCCCCAGGTCGCTGTACTTAAGGTAATGGTTTAGTTCTGATCACTGAATCCGTCAGAGCAGAAAATTCAAGTCTCTTTTTCATTTTATGTTCACGATCACGCAGAAGGCTAAACTTACAGGGGCTTGGAGGGAACAAGTTCAAACTTTCAAGCGCGTGCTTGCTCAAGGATTCAATATTCATGCATCTATTTGTCGGCATTGTCAAATCGGGCATCTATTGGTGGAGCATTGAAGTCATCAGTCGATTATCCATCATCTATGCATTCAATATAGCCAGACACGTCGCTTCATCAACTGAAGACATCACCATCAATTGGACCAAATTCGCTGGGGTTGAATTACCATTCATGACCCGACTTGTAAATCGAAGAGTCTTTCTAAACACCAAGCGCCCGATTGAGCTGATTTTGGATCTCCGTTTTGTGTTGCGATAGTTTGCACACTTGAGCTAAGTCCGTGGTATTTTTAGATTCATACTAGCACGATGTCGAACGATCCAATTTTTGCTATTGTCAGGGTAGAAGGTACGAGTACGATATGGGAAGGGTCCGTTACGACAAAGGGGCATGATGTAACAACTGCTCAAGGCGGTACCCATCGTTGTGATGGAACCAACGGCAATGAGAATCCTTTTCCGGGTCCTACGTGCATAGCTGCACTGGATGATGCCTCAAAAATCAATCCAAAGTTCACATTTGACGGGTAAGGATGGCACTGTGTGTGTGAGATACATACTGAAATCGCTATTTTTATGCAACTGAACAGCCCATTTTATCCTTCGTTCGACGACTTCTTGATCACGAGGATCGCCAACGACACCAGTGGGCAAGGCTGGTCCTGGAGAATCCTGCTTAACAACCATTTCATACAACTAGGCGGGTCTCAGCAGCAGATCAAGAAAGGAGATACTGTACTCTGGGCATTCACCAACCTTGTCAACCCAGTCATTCTTAAACTCAAAGGTCCTCGTACAGCAAAAGTCAATACACAGGTAGCAGTCACTGTCATTGATGCCATCAGCCGTAACCCAATTGAAGGGGCTACAGTAAAGGTAGTGGCAGGGGGGATCTCGGACGACGGACGGCGGGGGAGTAGCGAAGTTCACGTTCACGACTGCTGGCGACAGAACGTTGAAGGCAGAGAGGTTTGATGGAATTCGATCGGAGAAACTTCTCCTTAACGTCAGCCAGTGACTATATTCGCTTGTTCGCATTCAATGTGCAACTTTAAATTTGATCTTGCCAGCATTTCAAGGAATAATATGAGACCTTGTTCGTGTATCGAGCTCGTCGTGAGAGGAATGATCCCCACCGATTTGGCGTCCAAGTTTGTTCTGTGCGATCACCTGCAGGAGATTGACTGTATCAGCTAGCAATAAAAGAGCCAAAAACGATCCATCCATTTCACAATGTCACCTCTATTATACATTTCCACTCATTTCAAAGTATCACCCTCGGTCACGATCACAAAAGCGCTATAGGGTTTTATTCAATGACGTTGACAGAAGAAGGATAAGTAAACTCGCCTTGAATCGAGGACTCCCAATGACCCAGTCGCATCCAAAATGAGTCCGAGGCGCATGTGCCAGGATGGACGTAGCAGCGTTGTGAGCTGCTTGTGCAACGGACGTGACGACGGAGGTCTTTTCTTTATTGAGTTTTTATTGGCAACAGCAAGGTGTGAAGTTGGTTGGAGGTACAGATCAGCGGTCGTTTCCTGTCCAACCACAACATGTACCCCAAAGTCCGATACTGCCCTCTTTGCAACCCGCATATTGGATCACTTTCGAAAATGTTACAGGAGACTGCTGCTGAAGGCACGGTCAAAGTTAGGATGGTTGTGAATAGTCGGGGTTCTTTGAGTGAGGAGGGGAAATGATTGGGGGGTTAGATGGGATGTACGACAGATGTTAATTTTTTTTGAGGTGCTCTGCAGATCGAAAGACGAGGCGACATCGAGGAAGGATTAGAAGCCATATAGACAAGAACGTTGTTGGAAACTTCACACCAAAAGAGAAAATTTTATTTCCGTCATCCTAAAAAAAGCCTCGTCAATGCACAACTCATCTAGAAAGCAAAACACCTCCTCTCTTTCCTCGTCCCAACACCTTCCTTACCCTCCTACTGCCGCTCCTCCCGCCGCAGCCCTCCGCTTCCCCCGGCATCACACGGACAACTGCAGCGTCTTTCGCAAGGCAAGATTCGCATCAGATGAGTGGAAAGTGAGTGGGAAAGTGGGGGGAAATGTAAGAGGGAGATCGAGTCTTTATGACGTGCTCTGCGAATTGAGAGGAATTGGGCGACGTTTGGGGATCGAGGAAGGGTCAAAAGCTCTAGGCAAGATATTCGTTAGTAAAAAATAAATTGCAGGAGCGACACCACACATTGAATCCCAAGAATTGCTGTACGAAACAGAAGGGGGAGAACTAAAAGGCAACGAACCTTGATTATCCGCCTCCAATCATCCACCAATTTCGCTTTCAAGAATCGAAAGTTTCATGACAGGTGTTTTGTTTCCGTCATCCTATGTAAAACAGAAAGCCTTATCATAAGTACTTCCTAATACACAAAAACATACCTCCCAACCTTTTTCAAGATTGGCATTGGAATATTTAGCAGTCGGGGTGTCCCATCTGTGGAGTAGAAAATTCAGTGGTAAAAAATGAGCTGTTTTTTTGGGAATAGTTGAGAAAGTGATTCTAAAATTCCGAAATCGAAAGATCAATCAAATAACATCAACTGGCACACGCCGACATCGATTTCAGAACTATTGTACATTTTCACTTCATTTCCAGTCATTTCAAAGCTGCAAGAACGGATTCCGCACTCGTAACAGTCACACTCGGCGCCTCCTTCTCCACCACAACCGAAACCACCTTATCGTCTTCAGTCACAATCACAAAGCGCTATTGGGGTGTTTGGTCAACGGGGATAATGAAAGAGAAGGATGTGCTTGCCTTGGATCGAGGGCCTCCCAATAACCCACTCGCATCAAAAATGAGTCCGAGCGAGCCTACCAACGCTCCCTTATCATCTGCGATAAAGCGGATCGCTACCTCCCATGTCAGCACATGATAGGAATACTTTTTTATCGCAACTCACGCGTCCCGTTGGGTGCCAATTGACTCTTCCACGCTCTACCATGCATAAGTCCCACAACACCCGCAACGAAAGAAAAAAGACCCACTTTATAACAAACCCATCATTGACCCCAATCACATAGATGTCCTTCACACCCTTCTGTTTGAACTTTTCATAATTCTCAATATACCCAGGTATATGCGCATTACAAGGCGTAGTGAACGCTCCTGGTACACCGATCTAATTTATCCCCCAATAATCAGTGATTCCCAGTCAACTTATGTTAAATAAGACGCACCAAGATATTCCTCCCCTTCAATTCCAACTTCTCCGTCGTCTCAGGATTCTCCACTTTCACATCAACAGCCGGGATCTTATGTCCATGCTGAACTGGCGCATGTGCCAAGATGGACGTCGCAACATTGTGAGCTGCTTGTGCAACCGATGTGATGACGGAGGCCATTCTTTTCTGTTCGGTTGAGTTTTGATTGGTTTGGTTGGAGGAAATGAAGATGGAGCGATAGATAACCAACGTCTTATATATAGGGTGCCAAGCATTCGATCAGTTTCTTTTCATGGAAGTGCATGTCTCAAACTACAATTCCTCTTCCAATCACGATACAATTCACTTAGCACAAAAACCTAGCTCCGTAAAAAACAAAGTGTTACGACCTCGAAAAGGGAAGGGAAGGGCAATGGGGGGGAGGGGGGGAGAGAACGTACGAGGGAGATTGAGTTTTTTTTTGGGACGTGCTCTGGGAATTGAAAGACAAGTTCGGCGACGTTGGGAGATCGAGGTAGGGTAGAAGCTAGATGAACACCGAAAAGAAAAAATGTACGAGCTTGATTATCCTTCAATTTCGCTTTCCAATACTTCCGGGATCGATTCATTTCGGTAAAAAAAAACCTCACCTCCACCACCCGCACAAATTGTTTTATCAGCCTGTTCATCAAATGGCTTACCTTTGTAAAATTGAAGAGGGCTCAGGTGGCCGCTAAACAAGGTGGAAACCAGTTTTTTGAAATCGTATCGACCATGGCATCAAACTTGGATAAGCGCTCATAATATCACACGCTGGCTTTCACTTTGCATTGATAAGAATAGGTGTAAGTTCCATTAATCACTTGCGAACGTACACACCGCTGCACTCGGCACATCACTGTCCTAAGGAGAACCACAGCATTCTGTGCCCACGTTATAAAATGCAGATGGTGGATTCACAGCCCGAAAGGTACCTTTTCCTTCTTCGACGTAGCCATCTAAAAAGACCTCACACATATTACATAGGAACCTGTCTGAAACTAGAGAGCCTTCGTCGCCAAATCGTACAAGCGATGCGACGGCGTCAACAAACCCCGTAGACCTCCCCAGTGATCTCGAAACACCAAACGTAATTGTCTTTGGAGAGACGGGCACGGGAAAAAGCTCCCTCATCAACATGCTTGCTGGAAAAAAGGCCGCGGAGACCTCGGGTAAAACCTATGGCTGTACTTTCCAGAGTGACATGTTTGAGTTCACTCTTGGCAAAAGTGAGTTTACCCTGTTTATTCTGGAACCGAGGTTACGAACTTATAATTTCTTTCCAGATCCCGAGATATACCGATTCTGGGACACACCGGGCCTCAATGAAGGCGATCAAGGCACCGTCCCAGCGGAGAGGGCCCTTTTTAACCTTCATGAGTTGGTGCAGCAGTTGTCTGCAATGAGAGGAGGTGTCAATCTCCTTGTTTACTGCATCCGCGGCACGCGCTTACGCGACATCGTGCGTGTAAACTACCATCTCTTCTGGGGTATCATATGTCAGTGTAAAGTTCCCATTGTGTTGGTGATAACTGGGCTCGAACTCGAGGAAAATATGGACAGGTGGTGGAAAGATAACGAGGGAGAACTGGAAGCAATGGGGATGAAGTTTGATGGACATGCTTGCATTACGACAACAAAAGGGAAGACGGATAAGACGGGAGTGCACATATTCGAGGAGGAATTTAAAGCTTCTGAAGCCAAAGTGCGAAAAGCCGTGCAAGAAAATTGTGCACAAGAACCATTCAGACTCGAGGGACAGATGGAGGGAATTACAAAGCGCTCACTGCGTGATTATATGTTCCATTATAACCAGCGAACTGGACAAGAAAGCGAAGTCCTCAAGGCCTTGGGCACCAGAGGCCAATCTACTAATCAACGCGGCCCTTTCGACTTGTTCAAGAGACAGTTCGTATACCCGGCTCTGACCCATGGACAGAGAGGGATTCGTGCCATTTCCGAATTCGTAAAAAATGAGAGATGAAAAACGTAGAGTCAAAGCAATATAATTAATTTACTTGGTTGGAAAATCAAAATCAACTTTTCTTCAGTTCGACCATAACTTTTGAAGTGTGCGTACTTCAAATTTACTTGTGCCTGTTACCTTTAAATTTGCCAATAGACCACTGGCAAACCCTTTAAAAGCAGTGACGGCAACAGGCCTAACAATATTGAAAACAACCATAGCACTCGGCTTTGTATACACATTTTTACATAAAGGTCAGTATCATACCCTGCAGCCACAAACACCGAAAGAAAGAGAAATGAATGACAAGAATGCAAAAAAAGAACCCAAACAGAGTTAACAAGTGCACTTTAAATGAAATGCTCAAAGTGAAATATATTTGACGTGTTGAAAAATATCCGAGAAAATGACCAAGGTTATACAGATGTAAATGAGCTATGCAGATGAAGAAATAAGACGACAAGACAAAGCAATAAAACAAAGCAAGAGATAAATCATTGTCGTGCCAGACGACGCAGAAGTCAAAAGAGAAAATGAGCAGAAGAGTTTCGACAACGTTCTAGTAAAGCAAAACTTGAACGAGGATGGTGTGCACATAAATACGACCAAGTAAGAAAAAGTTTGGAAAGGATAGAAGTAACCTGACTTCGTACCAGACAAAGCGGGACCGACGATGACTCTTACGGTAAACCGATTACTTTGGAACCTCGAGTCCAGTATGCAAGTCAGAAGGTCAAAATTGCGAACGTCGAAGCGTCCCGGGGTGTTTGGGTATTAATTTATGATGACGATTCAAAACAATTGTTAGCGGCAGCGCTCATATGTTGAGATAAACGAATGGTAGTAACGCCGACATCGGACCGATAGGCGTCAAATGGAGGGGCCACAAATGTAACGTGGGCAAGCACTGGCGCTCATTTTCAAGTGGCCAAATAATTTAGAAGGGAGATCAAAGGAAGAAAATGAATGGATGGGCCGTGTTGAACTCTACGGCTCCTTGGGCGCTGTGATGCAGAAGAGGTGGTGGTTTTTCAATGTTCGCTGTGGGATAGGCAACAACACATGTCATGTTTGTAAAGGGAAAAAGAGGACGAGAAAAGATGAATGACATGTTGGAGGAATCATCTGGCGACTGTATAAACAGACATTGAATAAGTTATCATATTACATTTGGAAAGATCCTTACGTCGCTGAGGGCTCATCACAAATTTCTATCCCTCTCTGCAGAGAAGCGTTCTCAACATAATCAAGGCTCCAGCTTCCTCTTGGCATTGCAGGCCTCACAATGTCTTCTATTTCCTCCACTTCCATCACTCGTGCCATATGACCTCACATTCTGTGTCGACGAACTCCCTTTGCTGGGCGGTACAGTCCAACCATACACACCATCATACTCAATTCCTACTCTCTCCGCCAAACCCCTGAACAACTTCCTCAGCCCTTCATAATCCGGCAAGTCGTCAAACTCCAATGAACGGGCATAACGATACAGCACATCGAACTCGGGGGGAAGACCAAGTGTCAGCACTTCCTCGTTCGCAACTTTGGCGTCACGAATCAAGTCCCACGTTGCTGATACAGGGTTATAGTGTTGGCGTATGTGTTCTTGTTCAGAGGGAGAAGCAGAAGGAAGAACCGGTGGATCTTCGGGTGCTCGGATCTTCCGCCAGGGAAGCGTGCCACGCAAAAAATAGATAAGCATGTAGGCCAGTGATTCAAGATCATCTCGACGCGATGATTCTTTTTTTTTTAAAAAAGATGTGGAAAGACAATCGAAAAAACGTGTCAGAAAGAATGCCACGAGGATCAACAAAGGGAAACATCACTCACCCACACCAAGATGGGTATTGATAGCAGCAAAGAGTGACGTTCCTACACCATGGAAGTCGTCTTGCTTGTATGGAATATGGTTCGACGTTCGTGCATCACGAAATTTTTTAGCGAGACCGAAGTCGATGACGTTGACAAGGTGGGAAGACTTGCCGGTGCCCATAACGAAATTGGCAGGCTTGATGTCGCGATGAACGAACGAATTCGAGTGAACGAACTCGATTCGCGAGATCTTAGAACGATAGGGTTGCGAGTATTAGTAAAAGTGTATAATACAAGAGGGAAACGCGCGTCTGTGGCAGAAGCGACATAACGTTGGCGCTATCTGTCCTCGAAAATGAGCTCACCAGTTGATCAGCTATTAGTAACACCGTTTTCAATGAGAAGTGGCGATTGCAGCGCTTGAAGAGGTCCTCCAATGACGGTCCCAGCAAGTCGATGACCATCACGTTATAATCCCCTTGTTTGCCTGACCAGTTGATCCACGGCACTCCTGTCCCTCCCATGAGGGTCTTATATATTTTAGACTCTTGTTTCAGTGGGCTGTGTTTCGCGACGGCAGGTTCAACCTTGATAGCGACCTCCTTTCCCGCAACAGTGTGAACACCCAGATATATGGTGCCTGTGAGTAAAAAATTCTGGTACGTCAGTAACCATCAAGAAGGGCGGGGAATAGATGGCTGACCGCATCCTCCATTAGCAATCTCCTCCTCCAGCCTGTACTTTCCCCCACACGTGTAGTCCGCCATTGGCGATATCGGTGGTAGGCGCATTGGAAGAAAAAAAGGAAAGCGAACAAAACAACCACCTTGCTATTTATGGCAGGAATCAACAATATGCGTTGCTTTGTCAGCAAACCCGCTGTCGCACTTTTTTCAAATGGAAAGATTGAAATATTAATCCTAGGTTAATTTTTAACAACAGCGATTGTCATAAAGACCCGCAATTCGTAACGGTAATTATCTCCATGAATGTGAAAATCTTCGCTCCTGGGTGATGAGTGATGACGATAAGTGTGGCGCATTTCCATAAATGTCAAACTATAAACACTGAAAACACTCGGTGAACCTGGTTCCTGAATGCTGTCCAATGGAAACTGGGGTCTGAACTCAAGGCGACCTCTTTTCTTTCATGATAAGCTTGCCTTTTGAGTTGGAACCCCAGACTTCCCACCACCCGGTCGTTATTTCAATTTTCAATTCGTCATGCCCAGCTAGAATCGATCGAGATTTTGCTTAAGCAGCGACAAACAAGGGGCCTGGCAAAATGACAGGGCTTTGGCGATCGCAGGATATCTTTGGTGTCCATAGCTGTCTCATAATCAACCAATAGTCAAATTCATGGCCTGGAAGCCAACACGCGCGACGCTAGAAGGTTGAAATGGAGTCGTGTGGCAAATGGAGTGTGATTCTCTCGAAAATCGAAAAGGAACAGAACGGGCCCCGACTTACAAATAATGGAGTTGAAAGGGGTTTGTACCCTACAGAAAAGTTGAAAATCGGGGCGAATCAAGTCGTCCACTTGGCCAAATAAAATCATAGAGTCGTTGTGCGAATTAGTACGCAGACAATTGTACAATTACCTTGAACCAGGAATACTTCCTTTGCACTGGAGGAAAGCAATGCTGACCGTGCTTACTTGAAAAAAAAAAAAAAGAGAATGACCAACCCGGGCCTTGGCCTTCCATCCACTGCCATAAAAACGCCGCTTGAAACCGGACGACAGCTTTTCATCCCACTCCTTATCCACGACAAGCCCTAGCACAGGGAGGAAATTCCAAGACGTCGACTATGCAAGTTGGGAACCACAATTTTTTGAACATCGTCGTCATCTTCAACTATCCGAAAGCACCCTTGGCCTCTGTAAAGATAAAATCGGTGCATCTAGTGAGCAACACACGTTCAATATCTTGCTCGAATGTGCAGCGAAAGTCGAACAATTTCTCGACATACTTGAAGCGACACGTATGGCTCGACTTTTTATGTCTGGGTGGGATTGCATCGCGATCTTTGGATGATGACCATATTGACTTGTTAGGTCTGCCACTCACATACTCTGAGGGCGAGTCAGTCGTAGCAGAGCTATAAAAACACAAAACTTACAACCATTGCTGAAACCTAAAAGATTTCATGGCATGGGGAATTTTTCTTCGATTAAGTCGGTCATCGTGATCCAAGTCGAGGATCTCACAACAGAAGACTTGTGAACAAAATCCAATGTTGACAACAGCGGGTCTCTGGGATCGAGATGTTCTATGGTACGACATGGGGCGAGTCGGCCACCAGTATTGTGGTTATATTGTATATCCCATTCCCTTGGTTCTCCGATCTCGCTGGGCATTTGAAGCTCAAAGCAAATCTGATCACCATGGGAAGGGAATATGCCAACCACATTCTTGATTGTTCAACGCAATGTCCCTTGTTGACAAAAATGTGACTTTGTCTCTGCTCGGGTGATGTTAAAGCATCAAACTCGAACTGCAAATTGCAGCGATGAACTGTTGGGGCAGATTAGAATTTCTCCTTACGTAGATTGGGCCCTCAATCATACGAGGTCACCACTGCGCATTTTTGGGTGGTGACAATTCTACCACGTATCTTTGTGATCCAGTCGGTTAATCGGCAGACCATCTGTGCAACATTGGGCGCACCCCCATACATTCTATCCCACTCTGTACCTAGCACGGTATTGGTTCTGTAAACCCGTCACGTTTGCTCGAAGACGTCCTGAAATCCTCTTGCGCCCATCGTCAGCCTTTTTACTTTTCTCCGCATTATAGGATTGCAGCAAATCGGAGACATGTGGAGGAGGGATTTCTCTTTCCGTCACGGTAGTGCATGAAGTTGGAATTTTTGGAGCGGTACACATGCATGTGCCTGCTGAGACAAGAAGGATTGCATGATCCCACCTACATCATCCATCAGCTAACGGTGTCGTTTACCTTTCGCAACATTTCATGAACAATAGCGAAGAAATAATTTATTTCAAAAACCTACGTTCCCGGAGGAGTTGTTGGGACTCTGGAGGTGGGTGTAGACGCATTGCCCCAGTGTTGCCGCGATACTCCGTGCTACGATTTATTTGAAAAGCTACCTATAAAGGCATTGACAACAGAAAAAGCTCTCTCTATCTGAACACTTACTGTCGATACCGCCCACCCAGACCTATTACGATTACCTACTTCAAATCAGACCGAAAGAATGTATTGGTGTAACAGTGTGCTGACATTGAGCATAAAGCTTTCGAAGATGCCATGGTCCACAACCCCGGCAACTTCCGTATATTTCCAATTTCCATGTACTTATATTTAAAAATATGTGGCTACTGACATCAATATGTTCTTTTAACCATAAATCATTTGCACTCTTTTGCTTTATTAGAAGAGAGGCATATTGCAACCAACTACCAAGCTCAGAGTTTTAGATCTTGGATCTCTCTTCTTGGAGATTTGACATTCAATTGCTGCGATTTATTGAATTACGTAAACAACTTTAAGTTCTGGCCTCAATGTATTATTCCAGGCCCAATTTATCTGCAAGTTTTTATGATTTAATCGCTCTCCTGCAGTGCCCTTGTATATTTAAACCTGGCCAGAATCGGACAATACATTGAACGGTGAATGACTTTTTAAAAAGAATGCTGGACGCCTTTGGGACGCCTTCAAATCGCATAAAGTCTTACTTATCCTCTATATTATTTCAAAATTTAGGACTTTAACTAAAGTATTGGCATGGGATTGCTCTGTAAAATATGTCCACCGTCTTTGTTCAAGTTTGAGAATCATCGGAATGTAAAACAGACATTCTCTGAATAAACACTGGATTCTTTTCCTCATATTCCTTGCAAGCATCCATTAGACCAACCGCGTTGTGGGCTTTTGCGGCTTCTCGGACTAAAAGAATAATCAGAAACGATTTCCTTCCTTAATCCTACCACTCACTCAAATCCAATGTGAGGGGAGTGATGAATCTCCGACGGATGATCTCGTGCTGTACGTCATCAAGGAGATCTAAAATATGCCAGTAGTTCGAAACCTCCAGGGTTTCGAGCAACAGCTGAAGGGTCGGATTCTCTATCAACATGTTTCCGGTGTAAACGTACTCTGAAGGCAAATTACTGCAGCACAACAGAACTTGAGGAGGAAATACGTACCTAACACCGACTGAATGCATTGCTTAGAGTATTGACAGACATCGACCGGTTTACGAGAATCTTCAAAATCTCCACCGAAAAGTCCTCTGAAATATTCACTAACGGCCGCCAAGAAACACTTATGGGCAAACAAGGGCTTGGGATCTGGATCGTCAACTGTAACCGCGGTGATGAACTCGACATCCGTCAAAGTGTTTGTCTTCCGAAGTTTATCAAAACCAGATTGGATGACCTGCAGCTTCATAGACTCTGAACGCAGGGCATTGTGCCTCGATATGTACTTGGGATGATGAACTCGCACGACTCCAGCAGCTGCGAGAACCTTATCATACCGGAGGAGGAACTTCCGGACATTGACAATGGATCCCTCGCCGTGATCGCAATCGAACGCGAGTGAGTCACCTTTCAACCAGACCCATGGATCATCCGGATCGTCGACATTGAGAAACAGTGGTTCATTGCGAAGTTGCAAGACAATCTCTTCCGCATAAATTGCATTCTGCCTAAGAAGAGCCATGTTGTCATCCAAATATTGATATGTTTCCTGAAGGTCGTTGATTAAGATTTGGCGTTGAGACATACGAAGCACTAGTAAATTTGATAGATAACGAAGATGTGCTATCTTTTAAAGAAATCCCAACTTTAGTTGGAGAAGCGTGATAGGTAGAACAACATACCACTTCGGAAAAGTTTGGCCTTCCCAAGTTAGGATATTCGACCAAAACTCTGCGATCAGGTTGCTCCAGGAAAAAGGCTCTTTGACTCCAGGCAATAGCCTCGAATTCTTCCCTGACCAGCTCATTTGGCTGCACGATAGTGTCCAACGCTGTCACATTGGCAGGTATATCTAGCCCGCTCTCATTTTCGCCTTGGTCGGCTAATTTTCTGACTGTGGTCATCCGACGAGGGACGAAAGTCAAATCATCAAGTTGTGACCATATATGCCGCTGCTGCGGGGTAACGCGGAGAGGTAGAATTTGACTGTACGCCCTGAAGATAACCATGGCTCGAGAAAGCACGTCTGGGTCATCCATATCGAAGGCTTGAACACACTCCGTGAACATATCGACATCCAAATCTTCTCCGCGTCGTAAACCATGATTGTACAATAGATCCTCGAATTCGGTAAATTCAAGGTGGACAAAGTTCGGCGAATCGAGGCCAAAAACTGCTTCAAATAATGGGTGACGTCCGTAAAGCTCATTAGAAAATCGGACGGTAAGTGGACCCGTAGGCACGGGAATCGGTTCAGTGTAAGTAGGAGGTAATTCCTGTATCCACTTCTCAAAAAAGCGCTTGTAAGCTTGTAAGTTGACGATATCGAATACTGGTGGAAGTCTTAAATTCTCCGCAATATCTTTGGCAGACATGATAGGAGATTGTAGAACCTGCAAGGCTGGATTATCCGCAACAAGAACTCTCATGAAGTTGGCAGCGTCGTCAAGAGCCAGACCTTTGGGGAGCAAGTGAATTTCAGATGCAGGGCGGAGCTCCCTTTCATTTCCATTGCCGGCAGACAACCAGATAGGGAGCTCTCTGGCCAAGGGTAAGAGGTTATCTGGAATATTACGGATGTTCCTAATTGCCCAACGTGTAAACGCACTTTTTCGTTCTCCGTCGAGCGAAAGGAACAGCTCCGCCACAGAACTTTGGTTCTGTGCCAAGGCCGTCAAGACAATCTCAAAAGTCACGGAAGGAAACTCTTTCCTTTCCAGAATCGAGCGCAAAGGTGCTGGTGTTTTTTCACTGTCAACGCGAATGGCGTCCAACCCAAGATCCTGGAAGGAAGCTCCAAGGGTACGGCTATTCGTGGAATCACCAGACACTAGTAAAGCTACCCCTTCTCTGCAGTTGTCGAGAGAGACAAATGAAAGAGATCGAGTTGTCGGAACTAACGGATACGAGGATATGTCATCATGCGTAAGGCCCAGTGCGCTGTATTCGGCCCAAGAACTCCAGAAGGAGTATATCCAATTTACCTGAGCGAGCGTTATGACTTCGGAAAATGATGATAGCTGAATGTCGAGGAGTTTCCGAATCGATGCGGGGTCAAGAGGAAGCACGTTGATTTCCAGTTTCAAAAGTTCTTTCGTTTTCATTTTGGGATGGACAAACCGGTCTTTGGCAAAAATTTGCTCCCGTGTTTGATCTTTTGGTTTCCAAACAAAATAACTGGAACCAATCGCTCTTGTATCCAGAGTCGTATCCAGAGTTCCGAAAGACTCGTTCTGAAGCGGGAGGATGGGCAAGCCACAGAGGTTGTGAGGTGTATTAGATTCCTTCGTGAGATAATGGATGATATCGTCCAAAAGCTCGAAATCTCCGTCGGAAGTAACCGCCTCTGGATTTCGCAAAATTTCATCCCTGACAAAGGCTGGGTTTACTTTTGCCAATCCCGCTTTCTCTGCGAGTAATCGAGGGCCAGGGGGTAAGTCAACTATACAGGGAGACTTAAGGAGATCAAGGGTTCGGCGGATACTCTGAGGTTCACCGCCAGAAAACACTGCCTCCTGAGGCGTTAGAGTCTGAGGAGGAGAACAAAGGTTGCGGAAGACTCGTCGAGTGGAGTTCCTTAAATATACAGAATAGAACCCTCTGACGACGTGCTGTGACAAGATATCATCCTTCTCTACGGGCCAGCGTTGACGAAAATGCTCGTCCCCAGTGAGCAAGAGGTGTTCAAGGAAGAAAAGATATAGCGGTGGAATCACGTGTGCTAGAAGCCAGGTATTGTATTCGGATGGAAGCTTCTCGTAGGCGTCGAGCCGAATGAGCCTCCTATCAGACGAGAGCATAAATGACGCCATAACATGCATAGGAAGAGAAGTTGGTGTTGACAAAGGTAGTGTCGAGAAAAAGTTAAACGAACTACCCTCCGAGTCGGGTGACGCTCTATCGAATCGAACTGCTAAACCAGCAAAGGGGTCCCTGCGGAGTTTTAGACTACGGAATTCCTCCGGAAGCTGTGCTTTTGAAAGTGCAATTTTCCAGGTCGCCGTAAATTCCGATAAATTTGTGATGTGAACATCAGTTACTTTATATGCATTTCCTGTGTCTGGGACAGTAGGTGTACGGACAGCCAGAAAGGACCAGTGGATTGTGAGAGCACTATTTTCTTCTCGAGTGACACACTTCGCATTCCGAATGTTTGTGAATAGTAAGCAGTCGAGGGCTGATTTCTGGAAAGGGTGAAGTATGTCGGAAACAACTCGGGCCGGAGGCCAGAAGACCGGAACTATGAATTCGGGACAAAGCTCTGCTACTTCGGCCTGTATAACACTTGTACGAAGTGGGAGAACAAACATTGTCTATTGCCAGCAAATTATGTAAAGCATCCATAAAAGCAGCATTGAGACCATGACGTACGCCATTATAATCACCACCAGACTCCAAGTCGGCTATATTGAAACCAAAAAGTCCGTCTAGAGGAACAAGATGATCTCTATAAAACCTGGGAATCAAGATGAGCAAACATAAATCGTTCGAGTGAGGAACAAACCCACTGCTGTACATGCTTCAATGACAGATTTAGAGAGGCGCAATCGTCAAGTGGAAGGTGTTTCTTCGAAGGATCCATAAAGAGAACACGGCCACCGGAGATAACCATAACCACCTACACTCAATTAACGTTAGCAGTACTCAAATTTCGAATAGTTTATGATACAAACATCTGCAAAATGGTACATAGTCAGGGCACCTAACCCAAATTCGCCGATCGTATCCGTTCTCCCTCCCTTACCGCCTATGCTTGTGTGGCAGATCCCTTTGAAATCGTCTGAAGAAAAATGTGCATCGTTGTGGATCACAAGCGATGGCAACTTGCACAAATATGCCATAGTTGGCGATAGGACACGCATTTCCTGCTTGTCACGCAGAGTAACAAGATTCAGTGCGACGGAGAACTCTGTTGCTTTGGCATCTTCTGCATTGGCAAAAAATTCGAGAAGAAACTGTTGATTCGTGTAACGCTGGAGGTTGTGTCTCACTGTGGTAATAGGCGCTTGACCCAAGTTGGGACCCAGATTGCGGAGGTCAGCAAACTTCAAGCCCAGACGGATCAATACAAGCTTTCTTGCCAGCGATTCGTCGACGGACTCATGTGCTATAAAGTGGTCGTCCAAGCTTAGTAAACAAGAGCTGTCCCCAATATCATTGTAAAATATTCTCGAAGACGGTCGGAGCAGAGAATCGGTGTCTGGAATGAGAAGCTTCGCTCGATCTACCGCCGTCGTGTCGTTCGGGAGAGACTTGAGCAGGCTCAGTGAAGTACCAACGATATCGACAAAACTTGGCTCCGCTGCCAACTTGTGGAGTTTGTCGAATATGGCTCTTGTTGATGGACTACAGGCGCTTCGTTAGTATGGTTGCTGTATATTGAACTTGAAACTTACGTATCGGCACAACCCATGCGCCGTAAGAATCTCTCGGACTTCAAGTCGAGCTTAACTTGAGAAAAACCGGAATTGAGCATAGTGGGCGAGAATTTGAACACTGCACTCTTCGTGTCCGCAAGAGTGTAGTCGGTTGTGGGTACCCAAGACCGATCTCTAATGACCTCTTCCAATGAAGCTAGTTCCTCATCGGTACATTGTCGTTGACCAAATTCCTTAATGATCTCGACCACAGTATCATAGTCCTTTTCCGAAGCAAGCACCAAATCCAGCTGTTTAACTAACACTTCGAATGGGATGGGTTTGTCCCAATCAAGTGCTATTTGAAGTGATTGTGGGATCCTGTACGGCTCCAACACAGCTAGAACTTTGTCAAAAAGTGCTGACGAAGATAGAACCCCGTGACGACACTCTTTGGCGCCACACAAGCCACGATCGGTGGGTAGCCATTTCGCTTCCAAGTCGATTTGGACCTGCGAGAGATCCATACTGCTCGTCTCCAATAAGGCAAGCAAGTTTCGGGCAAGACCAATTGAACCGTCCGAAGAAATGAAGTCTATTCTCTCCTTCACAATCTCCTGCGTCAAACTTGCCTTCATGAATCCGATGGCCTTCAAATACCGAACGACTGCAGCTTGAAGAGCGGTTTCTCTTGCTGGATAACAACCACTTCCAAGATATAGAGAGGAGATGGGTGAGTCGGGATCAACAATATCACCAGGTTTGCAATAGCTCCCATCGTTTGCGAGCACGAAAGCCTTGGTGCGAAGCATATCCACAATGAAAGGGGGTATCCTGGATTTATTCTGAGCGACGTACTCCAGAACGGCAACTCGGACATGGTCTGGCTGAGTCGACATGTCTTTGACTGCATACTCGACAAGGTCGTCTTCAGACAACGTTCGTGGATGACTAGGCTCGAGAAATCTGATGATAGCAGGGGCAATGTGATCGAGAGCAACGAACGACACGTCTTCAATAGAAGGAACAAACGTTGTTGATCTTCGAACCGATCGAATGGAATGTCCATCTGGAATGGCCGCCCAATTTGTAACTGGCACATTTCGTGCCAACTGTCCGTCGTCCGCGACGACAGGGAAAGTCAGGATGGGGAAAATGGGAAGACGCTTCACATGTTGAATTCTTTCACTGCCGATATTCTCATACAGATTACTCCCCAAGTGTTTCAAGATATTCTCACATTCCAACGATGACGGAGACGGAGTGGCAGTCGTCAGTGGCAGTGCGTCGAGCAGAGCAGGGATGTCGGAGATCCGCTTCACAAGACTATGGCTTTCAAGCACCTTATGAGCGGCGGGCGTAAGCTCTGGAGCAAGGAAAGGAATTCCAACCGACAAATACGACCGTGGATAAGTGGGATGCTCCATCAGCAATTTGAACAGAGTCGATTCTACTCTCCTTAGACCATTCGTCGATGGCAAGAGAAAGAGATTCTGGATTCGAGGCAAGAGAGCATCCTTATGCTCGTATCTATCCATCCACACCCAGAAATCGGACAGCCAGCGTACGGCTTTTGGATCCGTTTTCACTTCGGATATGTACAGATTCAGAAGGTTTGGGTTTTGGGATAAATATTCAACGATACGAGAAACCTCCAAAGTTTTGACGTTGAGGGACTGAGGGCCGAGGTCGCGAAGCGCATCTGCAACATTTCGGGGTAGGAGGTGAAGGGGAATGCTAGTGTCATCGCAGGAACCAAAGATTTCAAACTCGTCTCGAGCGAGCAAGGTATGGAACAATTGCGTGTTTGGCTCAATGGAAGTCAACGAAACCTTTGATCCACTTGCAATGGGAATCAATGGAAGTCTACATATGTTAGCGACATTCCTGGTTGATAGCAAATAATCCAGGACTGTGCCTTGTTCTTTCTCAGTTGCGTTCGCAATTTGATCTACTTGTCGCTGTTGGTTGATTAGCCAAAAATAATTCGAAAGAAAGGACAAATAACATACTAAGAGTAGGCTATGAGCAACCTCCGGACTTAGGATCATGGGATTTCGTGGTGACTTTCCAATGAGTTCAAAAATATATTTCGGCGGCAGTGTGAGCGATAATCCCATGGATGTGAGCGCATCAAGGACACTCTTGGGTATGGTCTGCGCTACCACGACGAGCGATTCAAGTCTTCTAAATTCAGCAAGCGTAGTGCTTTGTGCGCTGTAAACTGGCCAAACTGCCGACCCCGTCGTTATAAGAACATCGAGAAGTTTTTCGGACAGCAACGAGCAATAAGTTTGAACTTCTCCAGCATTCTGTTGTGGAGGCCAGAAGCGGAAGACATCGGAGACGAGATTCTGTGAGACTAGATTTTCCAGAACGACTTTCCATGCTTTCGGTATGAATAGCTCGAAGAGTAAATGATTCCACTGAACTTTGATACTGATAAAATCAAAAGTTAGGATCCGCAAGCCGATCAGGTGGCGGATGGGTCAACTCACTGATCGCGAGAGCCTGATTGAAGACCGATATCATCAGGACGCCTGAGGTACCTTCTGGAGGCATCAATGCCAAACAGTCCATGTATGTGGAAAGGAAACCCCGTAGAAATGGGCAATGGGAGATAAGTGAAGAGTCGACCATGTGCAGGATGGTCAAGATTGACAGCAATTCTGATTTCTGGAGTGAATTTGGCAACCTGTAGTGAACCAATCAAATTCGACGCGTTATAGCCTGGTTGTTGCATGAGAAGGTTCGTTGCCTCTGTCCGAGGACGATTTGTTTGAATGATCTGCCATTTCGCTCTGTCTGTGACCGAATTCTTACAAAGCTCGACGGTCGCTGAGAATACCGAGGAATAGGTTTCTATTGGCTTTGATTCTGAACGATCGATCGATGTCCTTGCGAACAAAGTTGACAGTCCTGTCGGAGTGACTTCGTAAATCTCGATGCACTTGATGTTCTTGAGGAAAAGAAGGATGATGTCCATCTCCTTGTCAATAAACTCCCGAAAGAGGTCGGTTATCATATCGGATTGAACGACATCTTCGCTAATCCTTCCTGGGTGAGTTCTTAGTGGACAACGAATCACAGTGCCTCGAAATGGTGATTTGATGGGGTCAGGGGCTGCGAAGAAGACAAAGGGTGATAGCTGGTCGGGGTAATCAGAGGTTAAATGATCAAGGTAGACCTTTTTGCCTCCCGAGACCCAATGACGACATAAAGGGTCGAATATGGCCAAAAAGGTATCTGAAAGTATCTGAGGGCAATCCGTGATCTGCAGAAACTATCAGGAGCCTAGTTGCATGTTTGAAATTAATGTTGTTAATTACGTTGAACACGGATCGAAAACCAATGCCATATTTTCCGATTTTACTGTTGACGTAAATGAATGGCTGAACGTGTGTACGAGGAAACTCACGATTCATCGTTCGCTTTTGAAGAATCATGCATTGAACTAAGAGCTTCCCAATCTTCCTTTCGTAAAACGCCATCATTGAAAGCCAACAATGCAGGCCCTTGCGTCTCAGCCAGTCCTGGATGATACAGCTTATCTCGGGAGTGACTTCGACGATCCAAAACAAATGTCTGCACAAAGTGAGAGACGGCTGATGTTGAGATCAACGAGCCATACCTGCTTAGACGCCCCAGCGTCGTCTGAATTCTGCACCAGTTCTCTGAGGATGCCGACGGAAAGAGGGTAGGCTTCCAAGATAGCACGCAGAGACAATACAGGGCTTATCCTTTGGGCATAGTCTTCTTCAACCTCCATCGATGCCAAAAGTGCTATTTGGTAGTCAGCAACAAAGGAAGCCTCTCTTTCGGCGCCTAAGCGACAATCCTTACAGCGGTTTGCAGAAAGCTTGGCGGTCAATGGGATCAGCCGCGTTTAGTAAACAAATAAAAACAGACCATAGAT